>Ga0214543_1009471_pt1 | contig 15107 bp, 13 predicted proteins | sample CNSS2metaG_FD_160094 | JGI IMG/M metagenome (GOLD analysis project Ga0214543, IMG submission 160094) | Root nodule microbial communities from cowpea collected in UCLA plant growth center, Los Angeles, California, USA - CNSS2 | ecosystem: Host-associated > Plants > Roots > Nodule | place: USA... | reverse complement strand
TATATATATATATATATATATATATATATAAATATATATATATATATATATATACTGTCTATTTTTTATTTCTTTTAATTATTTGGTTTGTGTAATGAAACTCATTCGCATCTCCAATATATTTTTTATCTTATCTAACCTTTATGTAATTATGTTAAAATTATGTATGTCAATTAAAAAAAAAGATTTATTTCTAACATTTGAATATTTCTATTATTTTTTAATAGTTTTATTTATTGTATATTTTCCTTTAACATGATAATGTTTAATACTATCAATTTAAGTGTTTAGCAGCATAAACCTTTCATTTACTAGGTAATATAAAAGAAAATACTTATTATTATTAATTTTTGTTTCATTTGAAGAACTTTTTTGTTTCACTAAAACGATTTTTGTTATTTCCCAACCATTGAGTATATATGTTGATATTTGAAAAGTTTTCTTAGATCTCTAAGATATTTTTCATCTTATTATACCATTAATTATACATTTATTTTCCTTTGTACGATTACTTTCAATAGTCTCCAAATTGTTTATACGACACACATTTGTTAATTTTTTAATATTTTTATTTTTTATATATTTTCATCATGTAGAATACTATTTCGATATATTTTATCTAATTATTTTTTCTTTTCTAATTCATTAAATCATACTTTAATTTTTTTCACTTTAATTGTATAAATAATTTTTATTTACTACAATATAAAATTTAATGTAATTGCTATGAATATTTTTTTATTACCATCCAACATATATTGGAGTTCAAAAGATATAAGATCTATGTTAAAATTTTAGTATTATGTATTATTTATTTTTTGCATCATTTTGATCAAGTGATGTATTATAACTTTTAAGTTTAATTACTTGGATGATACCCACTTTGGTAAGAGTGTGTCAATTTAGTACTCACGCGAAAAAAAATGTCAATTGCGTCCCCACTTTTGAAAAAGTGCCTCAATCATGTTCCTTTTTTAAAAAAATAATTAACGTTATTAACGGCACGCCACGTGTCACTCTCTGATTTTTTTAATTTTTTTGTTGCCACGTGTTAAGTCCTTGTTGTGACACGTGACAATGTCAATGCCACATGGCAGAATAATGACACGTGTGACAAATGTCATTATACTGATTTCAATTTAGTACCCATATATATATATCTGATTGTTTCAATTTAGTCTCCACTTTTGTGCCTTTGGTTCAATTTTATCCCAATTTTTTTAACAATTGAAGAACATTTTTTAAGTTATTTTTTATAAGATTAAAAGAAATTAAGTATAAATATTTTTACAACATTAAGTACTGATATTTATATTAAAATTTAGTTGTAAAAAAATGTTATATTAATAGAACAATATAATCATCCACTTTTTTTCAAAGTAAAACAATATTATTTCTGTCCAATGTAACACCCCATTTAATTTATAAGCGAAATTAAATGTAGCGTCGCATAAATATAACATACAAGCGCAGTCTGGGAGTTTGAAACTCAACTCCTTACAACCCATGGCACACCACGATGCCCAAGAGAAAACTGGATAAAGAGTTAACCAAAAGTATATAAATCTAAAACGATCAAATACATGAGCCATAACCCTAAAGAAACTTATAAAGGAACAAGAGACCAGTCCACGCGGACTATGCAGCGGAACCACCACCTCCCTATTGCCGACGGGTGTTCCTCGTATCTGCTCACACCAACAAGTTGATGATCATCGCAAAAGAGAGTACCACACAACAGGACACACACCAATAAAAGTAGGGTAAGCTAGAGCATACAAATAATTTCATCAAGTAATCTAAGGCACATTCACAGTCGACCATACATAACCACTCAACATGTTATGACTCGTAAACCAAAACACTAAGGACTCGACTTGACTCATCCGGATACATACAATTTGGTCGGATTCAGCGGATGCTTGCACTTGTAGTGGATACCTCTACTCACCCCTGAGCTGCTCACCCCCGAGCTATGTGTTACAAGTGTTACGATGAATCAATTTCCCTCACACAAGGTTAGCCCTTAATGAATTACAGGCCTCCTACTACTCTCACCACAGGAGTCAGTCCGCTCTAAGTGAGACTAACTGACCCCTTAGAGTGTCAGGATGCAACCTTACCTTGAATCCTTACCAGATCGTACAGATGGGGCACCACCATAGGCACCCACTAACAGGGGCCATGGAACTACGTCCCGACCATTGAAGCACGACCTTGAAGCCTCACCTAGAGACTCCAAGGGATTATGTACTGACCACTTACCAACATATATAATCAGCCAAGAAGTAAACACATACACCATGCATAAAAGATTCATACCAACAACCATAAACAACCTCCATGTATCACATGTCAACCAGTACCAGCTCGTATCACCAATCATGAGAAAACGTCTCCCCTCATTTCAATATCATGCCATAGAATTACCACTCATCAAGGTTCATCGTTGTTCATGCCCGATTTGTGACCACATACATATCTAACCCCTCGTGCAATATTCACGTAAGATCATGCCACTCTCACCCTTCATCACATATAAGCCTCCCTTTATCATATATATACTCAAACCCATCATACCATCATACAACAATCTTATTAATCACATGCCAACCATCCAAAACGGAAAAGAATGCCAAACTAGACAACACCCTCACACAACCCCTCACTCAGGCAGAGAAGTCTCGCTCAGGCAAGAGAGTCTCTCGCTCAGGCGAGACCTCATCGCCTAGGCGAGAGCTCGAAATCTTGGAACAGTGGCCTCTACACTGTCTCGCTTAGGCGAGACCCTCCTCGCCTGGGCGAGATGCTCGCTCGGACAAATGGAGCTGGTCGCCTGGGCGACCCCTCGCGCGAGAATACCTGGGCGAGCCTCAGCTCATCTCGCCTGGGCGAGATAGCTCGCTTGGGCAAAATTATCAGTCCTCGCCCACTGCTCATTCGCATAACAGACCAAAAACACAGCCAAACAACTCAATAGCACATTCCACACACTCAAGGCAGCATACAGATCATCAAATCACACGCACATTTCATAAAAATCATGGATATCAATTATTTCGCAAAACCCTAACTTCCCGTACCTAGAAAGGGGTTACACGAGGCTTCGACACTGGACCACAGAGCACAGCAGCTCGAGAGATGGACTGGAAAATTGGCGGAACAGTAGCAGAACAACGTTATTATGGAACCCTAAATGAAGGAATACAGAAAAAAAGCTCTTACGTAGAAAAGGTATGAGATTGGGGATCACTTACATGGAGCAGAAAACAAAAACTAAGCTTGAGCGGACTTGTTCGAGGTGAAGAAGCGAACCCTAGCAGAGCTCTTTTGGGCAGCGAAGGGAGACAGCTACGTTTCTGTGAAAGAGTGAAAGTGAGAGGGTTAGGTCAGATTAGGGTTTGGTTTTATCACTTGGGCTAGCCCTAGGCCCAATTACAAGGGCCAACCCTTTACTTTAGGGCAGAAATAATAAAGCGAATTTTAATGGGCCTTACATCCAATTTAAGACCAAATCTGTTATTTGTATAAATGTTATACTAATATTGTTTTTATTAAAAATAACTTTTTAGCATATTACATTATTGTATGTTATTAACCCATATCTTGTCAATGTATTCTTTAACCACTAAATTTTAATATAAATATAAGTACTTAATTTTGTAAAAATATTTACACTTAATTAATTTTAATCTTATAAAAAAATGAATTAAAACATATACATCAATTATTAAAAAAAATGGGGAAAAATTTGAACCAAAGACACAAAAGTGGGGACTAAATTGAAACATTGAGATAAATATAGGTACTAAATTGAAATCAGTACAATGACATTTGCCACACGTGGCACTGACATTGCCATGTGTCACAACACGAACTTGACATGTGGCAACAAAAAAATTTTGCAAAAAAAAGTTAAAAAAATTAAAAAAACCAAAGAGTGACACGTGACATTCTGTTAACGACGTTAGTTATTTTTTTTCTGAAAGGAACTTGATTGATGCACTTTTTCAAAAGTGGGGACGCAATTGACACTTTTTGAAAAGTGGGGACGCAATTGACACTTTTTTCCTGCTGGTACCAAATTGACACACTCCTACCAAAGTGGGTACTATCCGAGTAATTAAACCTAACTTTTATTAGTGTATAAAAAAGAGATTCATTATAATTTCAAAAATTGATGTAAACAAACATTTAAAGTATATTTTAATTTGAATATTTTTTTCCTTTTATATTTTTTTAAAATATTTTTAAATTTTATCAACTAGGTTTCATTAATGTTTGTAATTTAATAATCATCCTCATAATATTGAATATTTGATAATATTATGTTTCCTTTACCGTAATTTTTTATTATTTTATAAAAATTAATTAAAATTAATATTAAAGTAGTAAGAAAACGGGTACGGGTATGAGTACGAGATTATACTCGTTACCTGGTGGGGATGGGGATGGGACAAAAATTTGATAACTGTTGAGTTTGGGTATGGGGATGTGGTTGAATTTTTTTTTACGGAGATGGGTATGGGATAGCGAAACCCGTCCCTGCCCCGCCCCGTTGCCATCCCTAGCTATGACATATGGATGGTTATTGGTGGAAATGATTTTGTGAGAGGTGCAAAGAGTAAGGAATGGGTGTGAAAATATAAAAAAAAACATTGGGTTGTTGGATTCATAAAACAAAGGTATGAAAATGAAAATAGGGAGGTGTTCAAACAAATTTGAGTTAGCTAGCCTATTATTGGATAAGTGTGTGGACATGAAGTGAGGTGGTGTAGATAGTGGAAATGTGTTGGACTTGACTTAGAGAGAATGTGGACATAAAATGGATAAGGTAAGGGATAACAAAACTGAGTTGGGCTTAGCCCAAATAGGTGTAAAAATAAAGTAGGGGAGGTATGGATGATGAAAATGTGTTGGGCTTAGCCCAAAGGGGTGTATAAAATAAAATTAGGGAGGTGTGGATGATAAAAATGTGTTCAGCTAGGCCCAAAGGGATGTAAAAAATAAAATAGGGGAGATGTGGATGATAAAAAAGTGTTAGGCTTAGACATGTCAAAGTGAGTCAACCCGGCTCATATGGGTTGGCTCACCACGAGTTGGGTTAAAAATGAGTGAGCCCAACCCCACTCACTTTATGGTGAGCCATAAATTTTGTAACCCGACTCAACCCACCATGGGTTGGTGGGTTAAGTGGGTTGGTTAACCAACCCACATAAAAAATTATTTATTTATTTATTTTTAAGTATTTGAATATTTAAATAATTTTTAAGCAACTCATGAGATGACGATCACAGTAAAATCAATAACCAATGTCTTCATCGTGCTCACCACCAAGATACGATGAATTGTTTCAAGAAAGTGTCCATATAGTTCAAGAAAACATGGATGATATTACACATTTTTTGTCATGTTATTCAACAAAATATAAATGAAAAAAGTACACATTTTTGTCATGCTAATTTAGAAAAAGAAAAATTTGTTTATAAGACAATTGCTCGAGTAATTTACTATAAAGATTATAGTTAAAGATTAAAGTATCAACATATATAATTTGACAATCAAATTAATTAAACATTCAAATTATTCAAATATTATTGAGCAACATTATAACATTTAAAAATATGAAATTATGAACCTATATCATTAGGAGTAGTAAATAATTATAAAAAAATTAAAAAAATAATTGTAAAAAAATATTGGTGGATTAAGTGGCTCAACCACCTTCAACTCGGCTCAAACATGTTTAACCCGTGAGTTAAGTGAGCCGGGTTGAGTTCAACCTACTTTTGAAAAACTAAATTTTTTCAACCCAACCCAGCTCAAACATGTGATGAGCCAAATTGGCTCACGGGTTATAACCCATTTTGACATCTCTAGTTAGACTTGACCTAAAGAGGTATGGAAATGAATGGAATGATGTAGGTAGATAAAACGTGTTGAGCTTAATGGCCCTTTATGGAAAGAGGGTAAATATGGAAAAGTGGAGGATGAATGATTTAAAATGTAAAAATACTGGTGCAAACAACAATTTTTTTAAGGTGATTGGGCCAAATAGTAAAAAGAAGGCCCAACCTCTTTTCTTTCTCTTTTTCATTTTTTTTTAATTTTCTATTCTTTTTTTTAGTTATAATTTTCTAGACTATGTTCATATTGCCTTATTAAGGCTTTCATTTATCAAACAAAGCAAAGAAAATAATTCTTGTTTGTGTCTGATCACTAGATAAATCACTTGTATTTGTCATGTTTAATGATAGAAAATGGCATGCTTTGTCAAACAAAATATTTCTATGATCTATACTTTGTTATTAAATGATGAAGGCTTATCCCTACCAAGGATGATGTTACATGGTACATGCTTAGGAGAAAGGAAGTTCCTTAATCCATTTTCATTACTTTTATTTACTCTAGTTTGAATTCCATAAAGTTGGCTTGGTTGACTATTTTAAGTTGACTTGTTGACCTTGACCTTAGGTTGACTTGTTGACTCAAAGATTAGCTTAACCTAGGCCAACATGCTAATCCATTTTTACTTGTTTTGTAGGTTGATTAGTGTAAGACCCGGGGAAATTAAATAGTTATTTAATTAATTATTTAATTAGGACGGGTAATAGGAACATTTAAAACAATTAATGTGTGGAACTATGATGTGGAAGAGTACTAGCTCAAATGGTTGAGAGTACTTGGTTTATGTGTGAGGACTTGGGTTTGAGTCCTATGTGTGCCACTTGCATGTTATTTAATTTATGCATTTTTGTTTAATGAAATAGTGAATGCGTGGTGTGATGATAAATTCCTAAAATTGTAGGAGTTATCATGAAATTTGGATTGGTTGAATTGTTTGGCCTTGGCTTGGTATGTGCATGAGTGTGGGTTCAAACCTTGTTGAGAACTAAATAGTTTCTTTTTGCTAAATTTCTTTTGAGCATGAATATGAAAGGGTTGGGAAACCTAGCAGATACTGGAGAGGCAATGTGGGGGGGGGGCTGAAAAATAATGGGAGATAACCATTGAATGACCTTAATCATATTTTATTTAAATAAATTCGTTTTAGTAAATTAAGGAATAATTATGGCACATTAAGCTTGGGAGAGAAGGAGAGGGGAAAAAATTAGTCTGCGAAAGGTGCAAACAGTTTTGAGAGTGAGAAGGGACAATTCTGGTGCGTGAAAGAGGCTAGGGAGAGAAGAGTTGGATTGGTTCTTTTAGCAAAGGGAAAAAGGTGTGCAAGGAGAGTGGGAATCTCAATTGGGAGCGCGAATTTCAGGTTAAGGGAGTTGTTTATTGTATGTTTATCTCCTGATTGTATAATAATATACTGCTATGTGAAAAATACATGGATTTTCCTCTTTTTGGCGCTGTAACTGCACAATTCTCGGTTCTGCCCAGAAACTGCCTGGCGGGCATGCATGTGCCGCCAGGCGACACACTAATTTTGTTCACATTTTTAGGTTTCTGGTATGAACTGCTTGGCGGTGAGACCGAACCGCCAGGCGATGCATGACGTTTATCACTGTTCCTCTGTGTTGTTGCGAATTTTGTGATAATATGAACTCATCATTGTTTCTCGATGTTCTGTGATTGCATGGAGTGATTGTATCATACTGTTTGGATGTTTGTGAATTAATTGGAATATGGGCAGGGAAGGTTGTGATTAAGATCAAAAGGGCATTCTGAATTTTGATGTGAGGAGAGGCCAATATGTGATTAGAAGTAGTTGTTGCGTCGGGTATAATGCCATTGTTGATGATTCTAGTAGTCCATGTGGGGAGTGTTATATAAGTGGTATGTCAAATTTTAAATTGGGTGTTGAATCAAGTTCTGGAAAAATTGATGATCTTTGCAAGTATGGCAATTAGGGAGTCGTACCAGGTTCTGAGGTGCCGCCTGGCGGCGTATTGGTGGCCGCCAGGCGATAGGGAATGGTTTGGGACTGTTTGGGGTCTCTGGAGCAGTGGCGGCGAGAAAAATGAAGTGAATTAGTAAATAGGGCAAATCCAGCGTGATTGGGTGGTAAAAGTGGAGAAAGTGAGAGTTAGTAATATTGTAGGTACACCAAGGTGAGGAAAGAAAGTTGAGATGCAAGGAGGTACATTTAGTATGGGAAATTTTGGTAGTAATGGATAACCTCTTGTAAGTAAATGAGGATAGGGGAAATAACCAGGTTGGGTAGTGAATGATGTACCTCGGGTATGTGGCAGTGAAACTAACAAATTATCTAGAATAGGTCTATATGTCTGAATGTGATGATAAGGTTATCCTGTTAAGGTGGAGTAAGTTGAATGCAAGAAATAAGATTAATCTTTTAACATTTATTGAGCGATTATGTTGGAGGAGAGGTCTTAGTGAATTAAATGTTGAGGATGAAACATCTCAAGAGTGGGAGATAGGGAATTTTGAAGTGATAGTGGGATGATTGTAAAGTCAACAGGTTTTGATAGAATCAATGCGTAATATCCCTTAGAGCCATCCTAAAGACAGAATTAACTGAGTCGAGTGCCAAACCAGCTGCAGAATGCTTCTGGTATGGCGCCTGGCGGTTCTGGCACCTGGCGGTGGGTGGATACCGCCAGGCGATCTGGGACGATTTCGTCTGGCGGCGTGGGGGCCGAGCCAGGCGGAAATACTGCTGATCTTTGTTGTTTTGTGTGTTGTTTGAGCACTGATACTATACTTGGGTCGGGAGATGCTGTGCCATGAGCGGGTAGGTTCATGGATGGTGGTTAACATGTGATGGTATGAGCGGGGAGGTTCATATCCAGTTACTCTCACGTGGGGATACGAGCGAGGTAGGTTCGTATGTTCCGTGCTCACGTCTGAGAGATGCCACGTGCTGGGAGGTAAGGGGCTGGTGGATCACATGTGTTGGACTATGGGCGAGCAGGTCCGTAGAGTAGGACTACGAGCGGGGAGGTTCGTAGAGCAGGACTACGAGCGGGGAGGTTCGTAGAGGCAGGACCACGAGCGGGCAGGTTCGTGTCAGCACCATATTCCTGAGTCCAAGGCTAACCAGTTGTGTGATTAAAGGCTATAAAGCCTTGGGGTTAAAGTCTTGGCCAAGAATTATGTAGAATGAATAAGATGGGTATATGATTTATCTTGTGTTTTATATACCTATTATTTTATTTTCTCAGCTCACCCTTTCTGTTTGTGTATGGCGATGATCGTGTGATTCGTTACACGGGAGCAGATGTTGATATAGGTGGTGCTGAGGATGTCCAGGCGACGGAGTGAGGGCTAGCTTTGGGATTAGAGCTAGGATTTTTCTCACTTGTATTATTTATGCTTTTATTTATGAACACGTTTATTTTGAGAACTTGTAACCCTTTATTGTTTAAGTTATGAGTTCTGGCACGCTTTTTAATAAAATTAAATTTTCCCATGTTGGGATTATTAGTCATGCGACTTTTGATATAATTTAATACTTTTATTATTTATTTTTAAGTAATATTCCTTAGGGATGTTACAATTAGGAGGTAAGGCAAGAGAGGAAAAGTGACGCATTTAGATGGCTTTTGGAAAGCACATGTGGAGGGGAGAGAAGGAGCATAGCTTTCTAGAAACATCTAGAAAGGATGATCACATGCCTTGGCCACCAAGGAGTCTACAAACATCTAGAAAGAGCATCCACCTTGCCTTGGCCAAGAAGGCTTCTAGAATGTGTCCATGTGCTCCTTTGTTGATCTACTTTCTAGACTCTAGGTTTGTTATTTGCATTATAATCCTTTTTAGAACTATGTTATTTTGCTTAAAGACCCCTAAACACTTCTATATAAGGGGTTCTCTAACACTTGTAAAAGGGTTGAACATTTTGGAGAAATTAAACACATTTGTGTATCAACCATTGTGAGAGTCTTCCTCCTTAGGGAGTGAGTGCTTTTAAGCCTTTCTTGAACCTTGATTCAAGTGGCGGCACCATCACTTATCTTTAGAAGAGTCCATGGCTTTGCCTTTCCTCTGAAGTGGCATGCTTCTCACATCTTTACCATTTCTTTCCTTTCCATTTTTTATATTTCCTTCCCTTTGATTGTCTCGATTTTTTTGTGCTTCCTTTGCTCTCGAGTTTTGTTTCATTTATGCACTTTCGATTCTTGCTTTGCTTAAATCAATCCACCATCTTCTTCTGAGCTTTGTTAAAGGAACCTGCACATTTAGATAACATGACATCTTAATGTTCGATGGGGATTTCACTTAACTTTCTTAATCAACTCACACCATATTCCATAATCTTAAAAAGGAACAAGATAATCCTACATCATTTGGTATATAGAGCTTTGGTTGTCCTTGAATATGGTGTTTTTCATGTCTAACCTTGTCTTGTGTAACTATCTTTGAATGGTCCAAAATCAACTTTTCTTCCACAAAAGAAATCCATGTGAATGTAGTTTCCAACAAAAAAAGAACCAATGCATTTGGAGTTCTGTGAAGAAAGTTATGATCAAATTAGTGGGCAAAGGTTAAAGCTGTTGAGAATTCGTGAATCAACGTTTTCAGGTTATGTTGTGTTAGTTTGGCTACGATTTTTGCACCTCTTTAAGCTCCTAAATGTGTTTTTGGATGCTTAGTCATTGAGTTTCAAATACATGAGTTTAAATGCATGATAGCTACATGTTTGTGTCTTTGTGTATGTCATATTAAATGTGCCTAATTTTTGCTTGAGTCATGTCATATGTTAACTTGAAGTTTTATTGTTCTTGTTATTCCAAGTATTTGAATATTGCATTCACTTTATTTCTTTCTTGATGTATGCTCCATGAAATTGATTTTGGCCTAAATTTTGGGGAACTAAGTGTCCAAGCTACCCAAAAACACCTTTCTCATCATCTTGTGAAACTAGTTTTGAAAGAAGAAAAATTTTTGGTGCATTTTTACCAATGGGCAGAGAGTATTCTCGCCCCTTGGTGAACCAAAATTGTGTTTTTCACTAGGTGTTATGCTATTAGTTTTCATACTTGGGTGTTGGGTGATATTGACTAATTAGTTATATGCTTTAAACTTGGTTATGATCTTTCTTGGTGTATGCATGATTTGAGACTCAATAGTGCTTGTTCAAGTATTTTCTATAGAGTCTTTAAACATGTGCTTTTCTTGTTTTAGTCTTTTAAAAATTTGTCACATATAGTTTCTTTCCTTAAAGTTTAGCTTTCCTTGATTTTGTTCTTTTCTTGTTTGTCTTTAGGTACTCTTTTTTTGTCCTAGTAGTTTTCTTTTCTTGAATTTCCTTGAGTGTGTTGGCCAAAACATTTGAGTTTTCTCTTGAAAAGCGTTTCAAAGTTAAAGTATTTTTATTCCTTTTGGTGGATTTGAGTGTAGCCTTGCCTTGTTATTTTGGGAGTGTGATCTAAACACAGAGGTTGTTATTTGGGACCATACTTGGTGATGAGTCATTATTTTCTTCTATTCCACTAGCCTTTGTGCACCCATTAGACAATTGATTAGTGCTTAATTGTTCATCATTAGAGTGTTTTTCATCTGTTGGGCTTTATTGGGCCACTGTTCCGAATTTGGACTAATTTCACATTATTTGGCCTAATTTTTGTTTTTAATTATTTTTAGGTATTTGGGTGAAGCAATTTTGGAGCTTGGACATTAATATTTAGTTGAAGAGACTTTCCACATCATTGCCACATCATTTCCATGTCATTTCCACGTTAGCAAAGTCAATGGGTCAACATTTGAGGCCCAGAGTGGCATTTTTGTAAATCTGAGTGACAGAGTGGCAGTTTTGTAAATATGAGTGGCAGGGGTGATATGACCACGAATTAGGTCTGCATGAGAGAGGCTAGTCGCTCCACCATCTTCAACCTCTCTTCAAAACCTCCATTTTCGTTCTCCAAGCTTCCATGGACGTCCTCCTTGCGGTTTTTCACGTTTTTGGCTCATTTTTACCGTTTTTCGCATTTATATATGACAACACCGTTTTGCATTCCATTTAAGCTTTGAAATCTCTATTTTTGCTCTTGAATTGCGCTTTTCAGATTTCATAAATTAGGGTTCTTGGTTCTATTTTGTTATTACAGTTTTGAAGTGTTTGATTGTTCATTTTCCATGTCTAGCTAAGTTTTTCGTATTGGTTCCTTGAAGAAACTGATTTGAAACCATGAGATTGATGTTTTGCAGTGCACTCCAATTCCTAATTTCTCTTCATCCTATTCAATTTCGTAGCTTTGAATGAAATGGAATTTGTGATGCTTAATCGTGGGTTCATATTTTGCACAATTTCAGAATCCTTGTCATGCTTAGTGAGTTCGGGTTTTTGCCACAGTTGCTTAATCTGTGTGTGTGTGTGTGTGAAATTGAAAGAAGGATGTGTGCTATGCTTAATGGCATAATGAAGCTGTGTTAATTTTCGCATGGTTGATTAATTCGGATTTCATGAGAGTAAATTGGATAAGAGACTTGATTTAGTAACCTGTGATTGGTTGATTTTCAGTGGAATCAAGGGACCAGTATGTTTTGAATTGTGTGTTTAATTCAGTTTTGGTGTTTTGATTAGAATTTAGCAAACTTGTGTGAATCTGCCAACCCCCCCCCCTTGTGTTTTATTGTTGTGTTAATCTAGAAATTTCGCTTTAAATGAAAATATTGGTCGTTGGGAGACGACTTGGTTCACTTTCATATACTATATTTAATATGTTTTAATTTGGTGGGGTACGACCTCTATCACTTGGTCTTGGGTTTTGTTGCCATTTTTATCACCAATATCTTCTTTCTTCTCAGCTTTTCAGTTTTGGTTGTAGGAAAGTGAGATGGCGACTCTCATGGCCACTCAAGTTGCATTGGGAGACCTTGGTAAAATCTTACAACAAATAGAGCTTAATAGAAGAGAAGATATAATTAATAGTGAAAGAGCCCACCAAGCACACATGCAACAATTGCAACAACAAATGCAAATGCAACTATAACAACAGGTGCAACAATCCAACAACAAATAGAGGCTAGGAAAATAGAGCATTCTAAGTGCAAACCATCACAAAAGAAGGCAACTCCAAAGATTCCTAAGTTCTATGGTGAAAATGATCTTAAACTCTACCTTGATTGGGAAGCTCAAGTGGAACAAAATTTCAATGAAAATCATGTAAAGGATCAAACACAAGTTGATATAGTAGTATTAGGATTTTTGGAGTATGCCAAAACTTTGTGGCATAAAGTTTGTAAAAAATATGACCAAGGCCCACCTGCGGCTTCTTGGATGGACATTAAAACACTTATGCGCACTAGATTTGTTCCTCCCTCTTATAGGAAGGAACTTCTTTTGAAGCTCCAAAAGCTTCACTAAGGTCCTATGTGTGTGAGTGAGTACTTTAAAGAATTAGAGTCTCAAATGTTTAGGGTTAGAATAAAAGAAACTAACAAAGAAAAAATGAAAAGGTTCGTGAATAGTCTTAAGAGAAACATACAAGACCAAGTAGAGTTGTATTAGTACTCCACTCTTGAAAATGTTTTCACACTTGCCCTTAGGATTGAAACTTATTTGAAAAGAAAAATAGGGCAAGGAAGAGTTACTCACCCAACCACTACTATAGTCTCTCATAGAAGGGAAAAGATAAAGAGAAACATGATAAATCCCCTTCTAAGTCTCACCAAGAACCATCAAGTAAAAATAAGTCACCAAGTGGTCATACTTCCACTTCTCAAAGATAAAGTTCCATTAAATGTTTTTAATGTTTTAGGTATAAGCACATTGCTTTGAATTGTCCAACTAAGAGAAACATGATCTTAAAGAAGAGTAATGATGTTGATAGTGAACACTCATCTCCCCTTTCTCTTTCAAAGGAATCTTCTTCCTCTAGTATAACTAAAAATTTTTAGAGTGACCCTATGTTGATAAGGTGCATGATAGGCCAAGATAAAAAGGAGCTTGAGCCAACTCAAAGAGAAAACATTTTTTAAACAAGATGCCAAAATAACAAATGAGTTTGCTCTTTAATTATTGATGGAGGAAATAGTACCAATGTAGCTAGCACAAGGCTGGTGGAAAAGCTTGGCTTATAAACCATGCCTCATGTTAAGCTCTACAAGCTTTCTTGGATAAGTAATGAGGGAGAAATAGATGTCAATATACAAGTCCTAATTAACTTCTCTGTAGGAAGCTACAAAGATGAGGTACGTGATGTTGTTCGTAGGCCATGGCAATTTGATAAACAAACTTTACATAATGGCCATACCAACCAATACATTTTCTGCATAAATGGGAACAAGACCACTTTACTACCTTTATCAACCATTGTGAGAGTCTTCCTCCCTGTGGAGTGAATGTTTTTAAGCCTTATCTTGAACCTGAATTCAAGTGGTGACACCATCATTTATCTTTAGAGGAGTCCATGGCTTTGCCTCTCCTCTAAAGTGACGTGTTTCTCACATATTTATCATTGCTTTCCTTTCCATTTTTTATGCTTTCTTCCCTTTTTTTGTCTCGGTTTTTTTATGCTTCCTTTGCTCTCGAGTTTTGTTTCAGTTATGCACTTTCCATTCTTGCTTTGTTTGAATCAATCCATTATCTTCTTCTTATGAGCTTTGTGAAAGGAACTTGCACATCTAGATAATATGCTACCTAATGTTCAATGGAGATTTCACTTTTCTTTCTTAATAACTCACACCATATTCTATCATCTTAAAAAGGAACAAGATAATCCTAATCATTAAAAGTACTTAATCGAAATAATTTGAAATCTTGAGAATTTAACTCTAACAAGTTTATTTCATAATCTATATTGATTAAAATTGAAGGCTAGTTTATATTTTAACTAATTAATTTGAATTTGAATTAAAATTTATAATATAGTATTTGTATATTAATAACATTGTTAACCATGCCAACTTTTTTAAACTCAAAATATTAAAGTAATTACATATTTTTTAACTAAAGTTAATAAATAAACACTACAAAAAAAATATTATTTAGTGGAGGTTTTTTTTTCGATCTATGGAGGTTTTCACCCTCTGCAAATTAATTTGCGGGGGTTTTTTAAACCTCCACATTTAGAGTCGCCACAAGTTATTTGTGGAGGTTTTGAGTGACCCCTGGTATCTGAGTTATATTGCAGAGGTTATTTTGTGGAGGGTTTTAACCTCTTCTATTGGTGTCTATTATTTTGTGGAGGTTT
>Ga0214543_1009470_pt1 | contig 15108 bp, 16 predicted proteins | sample CNSS2metaG_FD_160094 | JGI IMG/M metagenome (GOLD analysis project Ga0214543, IMG submission 160094) | Root nodule microbial communities from cowpea collected in UCLA plant growth center, Los Angeles, California, USA - CNSS2 | ecosystem: Host-associated > Plants > Roots > Nodule | place: USA... | reverse complement strand
GTTTGGGGGAGGAGAGGGAGGTGATGAAGTCAGTGACGATGGCTTTCTGGGAAGGTTTGAAGTTGCCGTACCAAATGAGGTTGACGGAGATTTTGCCTGTGAGGAGAGGTCCTCTGTGGTATTGGAATTTCAGTTGGGGCTCTGACTGAGTGAGTTTTCTGGGTGAACTCAAAGGAAGATTTGAAACAGCGAGAAAAAGAGTGAGGAAAAAGCTTAAGGATGTAAGAGAGGCCATTTGTATTTTGGGGAGAGAAGAAAGAAATTGGTAGAAGAGTGAGAAATGATATGAATTGATGGAAAGAGGATGGTAGTAGAGATATTTATATAGTGTGGGTGGTGATTGTATGAAGGAGACGTGATTGAAGGGAGAAAGGCGTAATGGTGAAGTGAAGAGTTATGAAAGATGGTGAGAGGAGTGGAGTCAAGTGGTGGAGGTGGCAGCTTGAAAACGCGTTTGTGTTGTGGTATGATTAAGCAAATTGTGGGACAAGGTTTTTCTGTATGGTCGCAAAATTAGGCGAAGACAGGGCATGGATAGCTAAGTGAATCATAAGCAACTGTAATTAACAGCTGTTAAGGGACAAATAGACAAAACCCGTGTTCATTTGTAATTTGTGAAAGGCAAGAGCCGTCTTTTTTTTCTTTGAGATGGAATACATCGAGTCTCAAAGGATCGGTATCTCTTTGTTAAATATGCTAGAAATTCATCTATTCGAGTCTGTCCTGTATAGAAGTGTCATAAGATAAAAATCACTTCTAAATAGTACATATTTGCGGATGACATAAAAGAAACAATTACTACAAAGGATTAAAGTGAGAAAAAGGAAGATACTAATGAATGTGCTATAATTTGTGAATGAGAATCTTTTTTTTTTCTTCTTTGGGTTCTAGTGAGGAAAAAGAAGGTAATAGTGAATATGTTATAATTTGTGGATGACACTTTGGTGCTTAGAAAGCACGTAAAATATTATGGTTATTATATCTTCTAGTGTGTCTAGGCTGGTTGACTTACGTGCATAGACACCGCTATCTCAAGGCCAGTCATCCACCTTGGCCTATCTCATGACCTGCCTAGATAACGGTTAAGAACGCACTGATGTTTTCTGAGAAGATCGGTACCACACATCAACCACCATCCTCGAGATCCAAGGAAGGTCGAGGTGAGGCCAAGCTAGGAACATCGTTGTCTCGTAGGAGGACCATCAAAGGACACCCAAAAGCACTCCTTTGCAAAAAAACATTGTCTCGTAGGAGGGATGAACTTGGATTTGCAGTAAAGGTGAATTTATCAAAAACTAAGATAAGAGGAGTAGGAGTAGAAGAAAATATGTTAGCAAAAAATGCATAAATGATGAATTGTAAGATCATGACACTACCTTTTATTTACTTGGAACTGAATATAGGAGGTAATCCTAGAAGCCACAAAATGTGAAAAAGGGTAGTAGAAAAGATTAGGAAGCGACATGGAAAGGAAAATACCTCTCCTTTGCAAGGAGAACTTGCCTGGTAAAATTTGTGTTAACAACACTGCCTTTATTTATATGTTTTTCTTCAAAATGCCTACAAAAGTTGAAAGGGACATCAAGAAAATTCAGAGACAATTCCTATTGGATTGGTGCAACGAAGGGAGAAAGATAGTGCGGGTAAAATGGAATAACATATGTAAGCCAAAAGAGGAAGGATGATTAGGTATTAAAGATTTGAAGATGTCTAACATTGTATTATTAGGGAAATGGAGTTGGATGGAGGTTAACAAAGGGAAAGGAAGATCTCAATTATATAAATTTAACAATGATCTTACACTCATATCAATATATAATGATAGGGATGACACACTATTGTGAAAGATGAAAGGGTAACAACTACATAGTCAAATATGCTTATAATAAATTGCTTGAGAAATATTTTTGGGGAATAAAATGATGTTTTTCGTATCCTTTGGAAGTCAAAAGCTTTACCCTTAACTCAACACTTTGCATGGAGAGTCCTTCTCAACAGAATAACAACTAAGGATAATTTGAGTAGGAGAGGTATATTGAGAGGCTCCAACTTGTGTGTTATGTGTGGTGTAACATCTTGGCCGGATAATACTAATTAAAATAAAACAAAAATAAAAAGTAATAATAAATCGACAATTAATAAAACCTTTATCCCAAAACGCAGGAAAATTTAAAATTTATTAAATGCGCTATAGTTCAAAAGTTCAAACTAAAACATCAATGGTTCCAAATTTCCAAATCACAAAGGCCATAGTATCTGAAATACATAAAATAGTGATAAAATCTTCTCTATATATTCCCCATACCAGCTCCGCTCCAGCTTTACACATCATCAGTACATCCTAAAGAAACCAATATGAGCCACCACTCATATGGCCCCTCAGGATTTCCAATATCACAGGCCACAACCCGTAAACGCCACGTGCTTACAATCCATTACGAGCCACCACTCGTAAATGGGTCTCAGCATGCCTCACCCCCAAAGGAATCATTCAAAGTCGTGTAATCCCTGCAACACATTCCTAAAATCTGCCTTGTCCTAAAGTTATCACCTGGCGCAGCTTAAGCCCCGCAAGGCGAAAAAGTTGTTGCAGATCACTTGGTTGGCCTCACACACCGCTAGGCGCTACTCGTTCTAGTTGTAAGACCCGTAGAATTTAATTAATTAATTAAATAATTAATTAATAAATACGGGATGGGAAATAGTTATGACATTAAATTATGGTTGGTATGATGTGGAAAAGTGCTAGCTCATGTGGTTGAGAGTACTTTGATTGTGCGAGAGGACTTGGGTTCGAGTCCTATGTATGCTAACTTTTGATGTTATGGTTTTATTATTTAAATCTATGAAAACATGTTCTTGTATATTATGATAATTGAATTGTGATTCTTAGCAAGAGAATATGAATTGGTTAAATGGTTTGATATAGACTTGGTGATTACATGGTTGTGGGTTCAAACCTTGGAGAATCAAACTAAAAACATTATTTTTTGGTATTTTGGCTTTGAATTGAATATGAAAGGTTGGAAAGAACCCTAGAGAGTTGAGAGGCAGCCTTGGGTAGCTGAAAAACAGATCATAAAGGTCAATTAAATGGTAATTAACAGTACCATTAGGTAAATTTCGTTTTGGGTAAGTAAACCCTACTAAAAGCCAAGTTTAAAAGGGTAAAAAGTGGCCATAGGGAAGGTTTTGGCAAGCTGGAATAGCAACCTGAATTAGAGCACGAAAATCAGAGAGATTGGTGAGGTTTGAGTGACCACATCAAGAAGGGGAAGACGTAGTGATCATTGGGGTATCTCAAACAATTCAATTTAAGCGAAGGAGGACCAGGTTAGGGGAGCTGGACTCCGCTGTTTTTGCTTCAAATAATATTGTGATGTGATGTATGTTAATTTGTAGTGCCTATATACTGTTAAAATCTTGAACTACTGCGTTTCTGGGAAATTTCCAGAAACCGCCTGGCGGGTGATGAACCACCGCCAGGCGACTCATCTGTTCTGCATTGTTTTTGGGTTCTAGAAAAGGAACCGCCTGGCGGCACACTCCCGGCCGCCAGGCGACGCTTAGGGTTTATACCAATTTCTGGGTTTGCAGATGAAGCGCCTGGCGGGGCTGGTTGAATCGCCAGGCGGCGCGGGGCATTTCTCCTGTTTTGGGTTTTTCTGGGGTTCTGGGCTAAATCTAATCGGGGCAAAAGTCAGTGGGGAACCGTAAAGGGTGATAATGTTAACCAACAGTAGGCATGGACACCTAATTAAGGGCTTAATTGAATGGAACAGTGTGTGTAAGCTTAGGGTTGACGAAGGTGTGTTATCTTGGATTGCTATTTGAACTGAATTGTGGTGAATTGGATATAGGGATAAAGATTAGTATAATTAAAATATGGAGTCGTTGTGATTGTACTTGGACTGGATTACGTGAAGTGGGAATTCACAAAGGTGGAGAAATGGTGGGGTTTTGGATGCGGGAAGAATATGGGAAATACCCAGATGGCAAGCACCGCCTGGCGGCACTTGGGCTGGCCGCCAGGCGCCCGCGCAGTGGCAGGGATACTGTAGGCTGAGGTGTTGTGCGCTGAGGATGGATTTTGTTCTATTGGGTTGGAATCAATAAGTGAAAATTCTCGTGATGTTTGCGAAGGTTGATGAGGGAGTCGTGCGTGAGTCTCAAGGAAGGGTGAATTGCTTTAGGAGGTAGTGATATGAAATAGTTGGGGGGGGGGTCTTTCCCTGTTTTGGGGTAATAGTGATTCTGAATAGTGCAATAGTTGGGTGCGAAAGGGGTTAAAGAATTGACCAACTATCGGGAATGAGAGCTCAAACAGCGAAGTGGACTTGGCAATAACTTAGGTGTAATGAATCTAGGAGTATTAATAAGTTAAGAATGAAGGAGTTTAGTGTTATGACTAAATGGGGTGTTGTTTCCAAGTTAGGATGTTGACGATTGGACCTTATCATCGTTAGTAACCATTTAGGTAATAATTCGGGAATAGATCAAATGGAGTTGTGAGAGAAACTGTGTTAAACTTGAATAGTAAAACCAGAGGGTGTTGTACTGTCATGGTGCCTGGCGGTGGGATCTGGACCACCAGGCGGTAGCGGGATCACAGAGGGGTCTTAGGACTTGGTGCGCCTGGCGGCAGAGGTAGTTCCGCTAGGCGGTCGCTGTTGCGTGAACAATTTAAAAGGCGTTGTGCACCTGGCGGTACGCGACACCCGCCAGGCGGTCTGGAAGCTGGCAGCGCCTGGCGGCACGTGTCCCGTGCCAGGCGATTTATACTGCTGCAACTTTGAGTTTTATTTATGGATTTGTGATCTACAGTGCGTCTAGTGGTGCTTTAAGAGTGAGATTGCTGGTGTTCCTTGAGTTGTGGCTCGGAACGTATCCCTGGAGTTGTGGCTCGGGATAGGGGTTAAGCACGTGGTATTCCTTGAGTTGTGGCTCGGAATGGCATCTCTTGAGTTGTGGCTCGGGATGGCGGATGGACATGAGGAACCCTTGAGTTGTGGCTCGGATTGGCGAGTGTTGTCGGTGTGAGTGTGCTGGTTGTGGCCAGTACGGATGGGTCCAGATGGATTGTCCTCCTCAGTTATTGGCTGACGAGTTTGGTAGTCCTGGGACGATACGACTATGTTCGTATATGGGAACTCTACCTGGCGTTGCGGTGTATGATCCGTAGCATGTTTTGCCGCACGTGCTCTATCGGTTGTGGCCGATAGGTATGGCAGCAAGTCACCTTGAAGAAATCCTTAGACGTTGTAGTACACGAATAATCTGATTGGGGGTCAGATGGTAGGAATTAAAGAATAGGGCAATGTGAGATGTTTATGTCATGCATGATTTCTTGTGCTTATATGCTTATGTTTCTGTAACTTTATATATATGATTTAATTGTTAAGCTCACCCTATCTGCGTGTGTGTGGCGATGATCGTGTACGCGGTACACGGGAGCAGATGTTGGTGATGCAGGTGGCTCTGGTGCAGCCTAGTTGCGGAGAGGGGATTGACTTGGGGAAACTCTTAAGTTTATGTACTTGTTTTCGAAAATATTTGTAAACCCTGATGGGTGACTTAATCATATTGTGGATTTGATTTTTGTAATGGACGTTGTAAACTTTATCCGTTCATTTTATAAAGTTTTAATTTTCCCGCGTTTTAGGAAAATGAGGTAATATTAAACGCACTGATTTATTTATTTCATTTATTTATTTATAAATTAGTAATATCCTGACGGGATGTTACACTAGTGGTTACTGTTGTGGCCGATATCGCCTAGCGGAACCACCCTCATCGCCAGGCGTTGTGTTTTCCAAGGACTTCCATGGTTACTCCTATCGCCTGGAAGCTCACCCCGTGCCACCAGGCACCACACTAGTAGCGTCAATGCTACTGGTTTTTGGCATTTTAGGATAGGTTCTAAAGAACCTAATCACCCACACACAATCTAGAACATTTCAATTGCACTCCTTTGCACTTCCACATGACTCAAGCATCAATTAGGCATTTCCAGTTATCTATATCAATGTATATTGTAACATTTTGGTCAAAGATTACTAATTTAAATAAGATAAAATAAAATAAATAACAAAGGTTCATTTATTATTATTATCTTTCCCAAAAACGCGGGAAATTTAATGTCTAGTAAAATACTATTTTCAAATACATAAAAGTAAGTCCATAAAATAGTGCTCCCATGTTAGCCCCCACTCCAACTCTATGCCTCACCAACATCACCTGCAATATCATTTGTTGTCGTGTAACGAATTACATGATCATCGTCAAACACAAGTAGATAGGGTGAGTTAATAGATAAACATATATATATATATATATATATATATATATATATATATATATATATATATATATATAAATCAAATATATGCACACATTAATCATAGGAACGCTATCCTCTGATTCCATAGCATATGGCCACCACCATGTTATCCATGTTAGTTTTGAAATGATAATTTAAGCCAAGAAGAGGGGGTTGAATTGGGTGTTTAAAACTTTTTCGAAAGCTTAAACCTCTTTTCAATTGAATTAAATAGACTGAAAAGTTAGGATGTAAATAGAGCAGACAAGTACACTTGCAATCGATTAAAATATAAAACAACATACTAATTTGTTCTTGAACTATGAAATAGTTGATTAAAAAGATAAATCAGTCGGCTAAAATACTAGAGATTTATGCAGAATACAGAATTCGCAGATTTAACTCAAACAACAATCTTTTACATGCAAGACTTATTCTAATCAATATTTTTAACAAGTATACAACCTCAGATAACACAAGAACGCATTAAATCACACCAAAGAACGAATTGCTTGGTTTTCTTAAGTTTTTAAAGAGATTTAAAGTGGGTGAGATGAGGGAGAGAGAATTGCACAATTGTTTTTATACTGGTTCACTCAATCACAGAGCTAATCTAGTTTACTAGGACAACTTAAGCCTAGTTCCCACTATATTCAAAATTTTACAAATTACACACTGAGATTACACATTTGAACAAAGAAACACATAAGATTTTTGACTCACACAAAAATCTAAACACACACCCTGCAAGAATCACACTTACAAACCTGAAATCACATCAGGCAAACCAACCAGAGGCACAAGAATATCCAAACCTGGTGGTGGTTGTCCCTAGCCAACCATACATCTGTTCTTCAAGCTACTTACAAGTCAAATTGCCTCCAAAATCAACCAAGATCTTTAAACCATGAGTTGCAATTGTGTATTGCAAAGAGAAAGAGTTTTCCAAAGAAGAATGACAAAGTTTCGTGCTCAAAAACTCATATTCGCACTTCTGCTCACGAAAACATAGCTTATATAGTCTAGTTTAAGTGAAAATAGTCGATTGAATTTTCCATACAGTCATCTGATTTCACTTAACTTAAGTGAAATCAGTTGATTGAAAAATAATTCAACTGACTAAATGCATTCATACCAGAAACTATATATAGTAAGCCTTTTAACTTGTTAAAACCCATTTTAACAAATTAAAAGAGACACACCAAGGCACACAAGATATCTAACCTATGTAATATAGCCTACCAATATGATATAACACTAAAACATTACATTTAACATGTTATTTTCAGATTTAACACACTAAAACTTAATCTTCAAGTGGATATTCATCAATCTTCATCAAACACCTATGATCTTCATGCACATGGCTTTATAAATTCTTTGCTTCAAGCTTGCTTGTGCCAACAATCCATGCTCTACATCTTTGGATGATAACCTCATGATACCCTTTGTTGCCACACCTATGAGCCACAACATGTAGAACACGTGCAGGAAACCTGCTACGGACCACACTCCGTAACGCCAAGTCGAGTTCCCAATATGAACCATATTCATACTCTCAACACAAGATTAGCACATCTCTAGCCACAACCTATGATTGCTCAATGGAGTGGAGACCCTCCGTACGAGCCACAACACGCACACTCACACTGACAACACTTGTCAATCCGAGTCACAACTGAAGGAATGCTCGTATTCATCCACCATCTCAAGCCACAACTCAAGGAATGTCATTCTGAGCCATAACTCAAGGAATTCCACGTGTTTACCCTCTATCTTGAGCCACAACTCAAGGGATACCATTCTGAGCCACAACTCAAGGAATGCTCCAACAAGTCCATCTTTAAAGTATCACCCAAAGCCTTATAGACCACGCACATCCAAAGAAATAAGCCATAAGTCGTGTAAAACTCTAAATCTCATTATGTGCATGAAACTATTATTCTAAGCACACCATAACATTACTTGACCATGGACCCAGGATATACATGCTTCCACAAACCTGCCTACTTGTGGTTCTGCCTCTACGAACCTCATCACTCGTAATCCAACTCTACGAACCTCCTCACTCATAATCCAACTCTACGAACCTCCCTACCCGTAGTCCAACACACGTGATCCAAAAACTACCAACCTCCCTAGTCGCAGAAGCCCTCAAGTGTAAGCACAGAACATACGAACCTCCTACTTGTATCCTCACACGAGAGCATCATAATATGAACCTCCTTGCTCATATTATTACGTGTTCACCACCAGCCATGAACCTATCCGCTCATGACACAATCAAGCATCTCTTGGTCCAAGCCCAACATTAAAAACATGCAAAACACAAGCCAACATAACACAATACTCCTTGCATTATCACCTGCACTGCCTAAGCGTCGCCAGACCAAAAAAAAACAACGCAGACTACCTGGCAGAACTCTCTTGCCGCTAGGCGCCAGGCTGCATCCAGACCCACTGTCTCAGAGCTATCGCTTGGCAGTTCACTCCTCACCACTAGGTGCCACGCGATTCAGGGACTTCTCTGGTAGTCCTATTGCCTGGCGACCACTCCTGTGCCGCCAGGCACTATACTAGTAACCTTACTTTACTGGTTTAACACCTAAAACAGGTTATAATCTTTCCATCCAACATCCAGATTACTTGTTTTATTGTTTACACATGGCATTTAGTTTAACCAATTTTAATTCCAACAACATACTCGAAGTTCGATAATCATACATATTTGTATTCAAGTAACCTCATGCCAACTATTAAAATTTACCAATAAAACACATTTCGATATGAATTCAACACAATAACCAATCGCAATTACAACCCATGCATTATACATTCTAGACGCGTCATGCATACGCAACATATTCATTTACTAACACATTATTTCCCACAACTCTTTTCAATTCATATGTATTATATCCAACCCCCAAGATTTATTCTTCATCCATATTTAAACCCCTTTTCTTTTTAGCGACTGGTTCATTTTAACATAATTATCATATGCATAATTTTAACTTAACCCTTACAAAACCCAAGTCTCCCCCAAGTTGCTAGGAACCACAAAGTTTCCACTGCACTAGCTACCGCCTGGTGGCAGGTATGTACCGCCAGGCGATGCATCAGGTTCTGGGCAGAACCTAAATTCTTTCTACACCTGTGATAAATCCTAAACTCCCTAAATCCCATTCCAGTCCATCACCATCATAAAACTCACATCAATTCAGTTTCCCATTATGCATAATCGTTCAATAAAATCATACAATTACCAATTCATCATGATTGCACCAAAAAAAAAAATCCATGTTTAACAATTTTAGGCTCCAAAATCTAACACGAACCCTTCATGATTTACACTCCATTCATTCATTCCAATATCATCAATCACATTAATAATCAATAATTACACAACATCACTCATTCAACATGAATAGTACACTTTTGTAAGAACCCTAGATATCACAGAATCCTAAAACAAATCACAAAAAATACACCAATATTTGCGTCGCCTGGCAGACTCACCCTTGTCGCCAGGCGGTTCATCTCAAGAAACTCATAAATGGGTGCAATGCTCATGCATTGTATGGCGTGCCTTTGAAGCCGCCAGGTGGTTTTTGTAAAATTTCCAGAAACTCGAAACCAGTGGAAATTTAATGCAGAATAGGCTCCCAATCATACAACATACCACGTAAAATCATACAATTTAATATAAACAAATATAGTAGCTCCCTTAACCTGGTTCGTTTTTCAAACTTGACAATCAAGGGTTCTTTTGTGATCTCCAATGGTCTCCCTTTGCCTCTCCAACCACAACTCTCAATCCTCTCTGAAGTGCAGTCATTATGCTCTCATAGTCCGTCCCAATTGCCTCATAGTTTCTCTCCTCTCCCACCTCTCTAACTCAAGTTTAATGACTATCAATTGCTACTAACAAGATGTTTCTTCAGCCTTCCCTACTGCCCCTGACGACGACTAGGGTTTCTAACCCTTCTCATCCATGCCAAAACTAGTTTTAGCAAAAAGAAACATTATATCGCATAAGCCAAGGTTCGAACACACAACCATCTAGTTATCAAGCCGATGCACAACCAATTCATATTTCATGATAATTCTTATAATTCTAGGATTATATTATCACTCATCATCATCAAGCATATTATTATTAAAATAATAAACAATTAAAATACACACAATTGGCATACACAAGTCTCAAACTGAAGTCCTCTCAACTTGATCAATAATCTCAACCATTTGAGCTAGTACCATTCCACATCATAAACCCTAACATTAAATGTCATAAAGGTTCCCACTACTCACATTCATTAAATAATTATTTAATTAATTATTTAATTTTCCTAGGTCTTAGATATACTTGTATATATATATATGTGTGTGTGTGTGTGTGTGCCATCACAATTTGGAAACATGACACCTTTAAATTTAACCACAAGCCAATTCTACTCAAAGAGACTCTACAACAGCAGCCAATTCATCCATGATATCTCACAACTCAAGGCTTATGCAAACAGTACCTACAACCATCCAATTCAAGTATATGGATACCCAAATATTCATCAATAAAACTACTCTCAACATGTACCCAACCAAAGGGACATCCAAGCTCCTGGAACTTGCAACAGTACCTAACCATGCTTCCAATTCCTACCACATTAAACTCACCTCCAAACAATAGCTACAACATTTCATTCTTCCCAAAACCTTAAATAAAACCAAATGTAACATCAATAATCATCACCTTCCATGTATTAGTCCCCCCACCATTTCAAGTTTTACCTATTACCTTATTATCCCTACCAAAACTAAGGTCATCACCAACATAACCCTAAACCCACAATTGCACATCGCAACCACATAGTGTCTTTTTCACTACGCTGGTGCCTGGCAACATGTTATGTGCCGCTAGGCGGTGCATCCAATTCTAGGTAATACCTAGAATTTCCCTGCACCTGCGAAAACCCTAAATTTCCCTCACCCTTTGATCCATTAATCCAACCATACAATTTTACTTCCAATACATTTTCCAACATGCACCCACCTTCAATTGCATCATCTAATTACCAATTTATTGTGATTAGGATTTAAATTTAGATTTAACAATCATTCTCAACCCCTATTCACCTACATGTTTCTCAATTGATCCACACATCAAAACACCACACAATTCATAAATTTACAACATCCATTAATAAACAAAATACTAAGGACCATTTTCCCTCGATCAGAATAACCCTAGAATGCTAAAAAATCCAAAAACAAGCCAAATCAGCATGAGTCACCTAGCGTGCATTCATCATTGCCAGACGGTTCTTGCAAAAACCCAAAATATTGGGTTATTCCTAATGTTTCACCTGGCGGGCCTTTAACGTCGCCAAGCAGTTCATCCTTGAAAACCTAGAAAATTGCACAGAAAGCTTGCTTCGCCTAGCGGACCTTCAATGCCGACAGCCCAACCCTTCCAACTGTTGCTATGGTTTCTGAAAAAGAAATAGAACAAAAACTATTTCGTGTCAATCAAGGTTCGAACTCACATCCATACAATTACTAAGCCAATGCACAACCAACCAATTCATGTTTTGTGATATACATATCTATGATTATATTATCACGCTCCATGGTCAAGAAGACATGCAAAATAATTAAACAATTAAATTAACACACTAATGGTGTACTCAAAACTTGAACCTAAGTCCTCTCACATAACCAAATACTCTCAACCACTTGAGCTAGTACCATTCCTTGTCATAATTCCCCGTATTAATTACTATAAAGATCCTAATACCTGCATTTATATTAAATAGATATTTATTTCTTAATTTCATTTTTCTAGGTTTAACATGTGGCAATGCAGATGAAAATAATAATATAAGTGCATCAACATATGGTGAACTTCATTCTTCCCTTTCTTACTTAATTATTAGCTTCTTTTTTTTCTCTTCTACTTTTGGTTGGGTTCATTTGTGTGTTTTGTGTTTGAGTTAAAGAAACAAGATAACAACGGAAAGTATCTCAAGGGATTAAAGAAGTATTGAAGGAGAAGCATAAGGGGATACCAAAGACTACATGGGTGGGAAAGGCGTAAGAGAGAAACATTTCAACTTGGAGAGAAATAAAGAAGAAAGAAGAAGAAGGAGGTGGCGCATGAAGGTTCACCGAACTAAAAAAAATATGAAATCTAGTATTGATTGAATTATAGTAATCTAATTATGGAATCCAATTTTATTAGTGTGTATCGAATTTTGAAATTTGGTTGTGTCAATAGTTTTATTCATTGAATTTCGAAATCTGGTTAATTGTCAAGTTTTTTATTCACCGAATTTTGAAATCTAGTTAACTGTCAATTTTTTTTCTTCTTCATCATATTTCAAAATTCTATTATGTGTAAATTTTTTGTTTATCGAATTTCGAAATCCGTGTCAATCTATTTTGTTCACTAAATTTCAAAATACGATTAAGGGTGTGTTCCCTTGAAGGGATGGATATGGGGGAGAGTGTGAAGATGGATTTGTGTAGATTTAGATAGATGAATTTTTGTGTTATTTTGAGTGGATTTAGAGGGTAAAGTGAGTAGATTTGAAGATAAGTTTTATAAAAGTTAGTGAGAGAATTGATTGATGTGATAGATAAAATTAATTGTAAAAATATATAAAATTAAGAAATTACCAAAATATCCTTAATAAAAAATAATTTTGTAATTTAATATTATAAAAATAATTATAATTAATTAATACAAATTAAATAAAATATTTAAATAATATGAAATCTTAAAATAAAAAAATTAAATATATTTATATATATTATTATTTATTATATATAAATATATCAATTATTATATTTTAAATAATATTTTAATTATTAATGATTATTAATTATTAATTATATATATATATATATATTATATTATTTTAATTTATTATATATATATAATAATTAATAAAATAATAATAATATATTATAATTAATAATTAAAATAAACATATATTTATATAAAATTTAAAGAGGGTATAAATGTAAAATAATGTGTTATCTTCTTAAATCCTTGCAAAATGAAGTGGTGAATTTTCATAACAATCTCACAAATCCATCCGTGCTTTTCTTTTCAAATCGTATCATGAGAACATAAATTTTTTTAAAATCCATCTTCACGAATCATTCTGTACAAGATAATACACGCAAACGAACAGGCCCTAAGTGTCAATTTTTTTTTTTCACCGAATTTTGAAATTCGGTTAAGTGCCATTTTTTTTTTGTTTACAGGATTTCAAAATCTGATTTTGTATCTATTTGTTTTTTCTTCAATTTTTCTGTTCGTTAATCAAATTTAATAATTAGATGGAATCCTAAACTGAAATTCATGTGTTTCGAAATTCATTCATCCCCTACCACACATATAATAATAATTTATTTATTTAATATATGTTTTGTAAAGGTAAAATGGGACGGTAATAAAAGTTTGGATGCAGGAAAAAAAACAATGGAGCGCCGGAAGACCTGTCGAAACATTACAAAGACATTAAAAAATAAGTTGACTTCTTTAAATGAACCTCCTATTCATAAACGTTAGGGTGGCTATTTTATTGTCTAATATAATTGTAAGGAAGTCACTTGTCTTTAAGGACTATAATTTCATTTGAATGCTTAGTCTGAATAAGAAACAATTCCAATCTATAACGGGTTAATTAGAAGTCATTTTTATCTTTGTGACACTTCTTTACAGGTCAGACTCGGATGGATAAATTTCTAGCATACTTAAGCAAGAGGACAATCCATTGAGAGTCAACTCATCACACTTTCTCTGTTAAAAGAAAAACGAATCTTGCCTTTCACTAATTACAAATGGACACGTTGGACAGCTGTTTATCATAGTTGCTTACGCTCCATTTAGCTATCCATGCCCTGTCTCCGCTTAACTAACTTTCCGACCATACAAAAACCTTGTCCCACACATTTCGCTTAATTATTATACCACAACACAAACGCGTTTTCAAGCTGCCACCTTCACCACTTAATTCCACTCCTCTCACCATCTCTCATAACACTTTGCCTCACCATTACGCCTTTCTCCCTTCAATCACGTCTCCTTCATACGATCACCACCCACACTAAATAAATATCTCTACTACCACCCTCTTTCCATCAATTCATTTCATTTCTCACTCTTCTATCAATTTATTTCCTCTCTCTACAGAATACAAATGGCCTCTCTTACATCCTTAAACTTTCTCCTATGTTTTTTTCTGTCTGTTTCAATTCTTCGTTTCAGTTCAGCGAGAAAACTCACCGAGTCAGAGCCCCAACTTAAGTTCCAATACCACAGAGGACCTCTCCTCACAGGTAAAATCTCCGTCAACCTCATTTGGTACGGCAACTTCAAACCTTCCCAGAAAGCCATCGTCACTGACTTCATCACCTCTCTCTCCTCACCCAAACCCCTCACGGCCCAACCATCCGTTGCCACGTGGTGGAAAGCCACCGAAAAATACTACAAAACCCCATCTCCCAAACTCGCCCTCTCTCTGGGTTCCCAAATCCTCGACGAAAACTACTCCTTCGGCAAATCACTCACCACCGATCAAATCGTGAAACTGGCATCCAAGGGTCCACAGAGAAACGCCATCAACGTGGTTCTCACCTCCGCTGACGTTGCAGTCGAAGGGTTCTGCTCCAGTAGGTGCGGGACTCACGGGTCCTCCGTGGGGGCGCGCGTCAACGGAAAGAGGTACAAGTTCGCTTACATCTGGGTGGGTAACTCTGAAACCCAGTGCCCGGGGCAA
>Ga0214543_1009467_pt1 | contig 15109 bp, 16 predicted proteins | sample CNSS2metaG_FD_160094 | JGI IMG/M metagenome (GOLD analysis project Ga0214543, IMG submission 160094) | Root nodule microbial communities from cowpea collected in UCLA plant growth center, Los Angeles, California, USA - CNSS2 | ecosystem: Host-associated > Plants > Roots > Nodule | place: USA... | reverse complement strand
ATCACCATATGCCACCTAGCCATGCTCTACTTTCTCTTAATTACCTACAAAACAAGACAAACAAGGATTAGCATGTTGGTTTAAGTTAATCTAATCTTGGTCAAAAGGTCAACTTTGGGTAGAGTGGTCCCCATGGTCTGAGTTATGGCTCACAGTTGAGCCCTTTTGAAGAACTCTTAGTTTGTTTTAAATTCCTTGCCCCCTGAGCAATCCTTTTGCAAAACAATAGTACTCTTGTGTTATGTTTTATGGCATCATGGTGTTCCTAAACTTTCATTCCAAGTATATTATGGATAAATGTAATAGTTAGTACATGTATGCTTCATGTCATGTGCTCTTTTATATTATAATTATGTGATGCTTAATTTTAGTAGATTACTCTATTAGAAATGGGATGTCACATTTTTATGGTATCAGAGCCTTCGTTCTTTAGAGTCTATGGGCTTATGTGCTTGCCTCGTTTTTGTTGTGCCTTTCTAGTGTTGTTAGCTAAGTTTCTAGTCTAACAAGTCTAACTGATGGTTCTTTTTGTGTGTCCAATGATATGGTACCCCGCGTGTGACTCCTCCTCCACCCCCTCAGGGCGATGGGCAAGACCTCGTAAGAGCGATTGAGGCTATGGCTGCAACCTTAACACAACAAAGCAATGCCATGATGCAACAACATGAGACATTTATGCAGCGCCAACATGCCTCTCTTAAGCAGCAACAGATGGTGATGCAGCAGATAGAGGCTGCAAGGCTAGCGTTTGAGGCTGCTTAGAGGCAGCATATGGAGGCCCTCCCTCAGTTGGAGGAAAACATGGCTGGTGCTCTTGTGTACGGTCCTCACCCCCAACCTCCACCCCTTGAATGGAGCTTGGAAGACTTCTTGAAACATCAGCCGACTAAGTTTGATGACAAGACGAGTCCCGATCAGGCGGACCAATGGATGAAAGACATGGAGTGCATCTTCGATGTCAAGAGGTGCCTGAATGAGAGCAAACTTGCATTCACCGTCTACATGCTCACAGGAGAGGCCAGCACTAGTGGGCCAGCATGAGGCTGGTCATGGAGGATAAGCATGAGCAGGTTACTTGGGAGGCATTCAAGAGGAAGTTCCTGTCAAAATATTTCCCAGATAGCATGAGATACGCTAAGGAGGTGAAATTCCTTCAGCTTACACAGGGAGACAAATCAGTGGCCGAGTATGCCGAGAGGTTCAAGCACTTGGGGCATTTCTATACGATGCCACTGGATGAGGAGTGGCGATGTAGAAAGTTTGAGAATGGACTGCGGGAAGATATCAAATTGATGGTGGCACCGCTTTCCATCAAGGACTTTGCATCTCTAGTGATGAGAGCTCGAGTTATGGAGAGGATGAAGGCTGAGGTGGAAGCTCAGCAAGGTCAGCAGCAGCAGAAGGTCAGTGGATCATCTAGATCCAGACCAAGAGTGGAGGAGAGGAAGAAACCTTATGCTAGCCCGCAACCTCAAGTGGCTAGGGGTTTTACATCTCAGCAATCCTCAATGCCTAGATGCTATTAGTGTAATGGACCACATTTGAGGAGTGCATGCCCACCGTTGGCTGGTACACAGAGGTGTCATGGTTGTGGGAAGACGGGACATTTGATTAAGGATTGTCCCTCCTCCATAGGGACTATGCCGAGGCCCCCGACTCAAACTCGTCAAGGGAGAGGAGGCAGCAGGCCTCAAGCACTGGGCAGAGTCTATGCTATGACTAGGACAGAAGCAACAGGCTCATGTAATCTTGTTGTTGGATGTTGTGTGATTGCCGGGAAACCCCAATGTGTGCTATATGATTCTAGAGCGACACATTCTTTTGTGTCAGAGTCTTGTGTGCAAGAGTTGGGTCTGCTGGTTAGCGAACTACAATTTGATCTTGTGGTGTCTATGCCGGCATCTGGGTTAGTCAAGACTTCGTCAGTATGTGTTAGGTGTCCAGTGGAGGTAGAAGGGCACATGTTTAAAGTCAATCTTATATGCCTACCTCTACAAGGCTTGGACGTGATCTTGGGAATGGATTGGCTCTCAGCTAATCGCATTCTCATTGACTGTCAGGAGAAAAAGTTGTTGTTCTCCAACTTAGAGGAGCTTGAGTTGTTGTCCTCTCAGGGTGTCTTGAAGGAGATTTGGAATGGTGCATAATGCTTCATGATTTTCGATCAGTTGGAGGTTGAGAAGGAAGAAAGGATAACAATGATACCCGTGGTCCGGGAGTTTGAGGATGTATTCCCAGGAGAGGTACTAGGCTTGCCTCCGAGAAGAGAAGTGGAGTTCTCCATAGATCTTGTACTAGGAGCGGGTCCAGTGTCGATAGCTCCTTACCGCATGGCTCGTGCAGAGTTGGTAGAGTTAAAGAAGCAGATAGAGGAGTTGCTTGAGAAACAATTTATACGACCTAGTGCTTCACCATGGAGAGCTCCCGTGTTGTTGGTCAAGAAGAAGGATGGTGGTTCAAGACTATGTGTGGACTAACGTTAGTTGAACAAGCTGACCATCAAGAACAAGTACCCCTTGCCTAGAATTGACGATCTGATGGATCAGCTGCATGGGGCATCAGTGTTCTCCAAGATCGATCTGCGGTCAGATTAACACCAGATCTTGGTGAAGGCGGAGGATGTCTAGAAGACTGCCTTTAGATCCAGAAACGGGCATTATGAGTATGTGGTTATGCCTTTTGGTGTGACCAACGCTTCAGCCTTGTTCATGGACTACATGAATAGGATCTTTAGGCCGTTTTAGATAAGTTTGTCGTGGTCTTCATAGACGACATACTCATCTATTCTAGGACTTATGAGGAGCACGCCGAGCATCTGAGGATAGTGCTTGAGATTCTGAGGTAGAAACATTTGTATGCCAAGCTGTCTAAATGTAATTTCTGGATGAAGGAAGTACAGTTTCTAGGGCATGTGATATCGACTCAAGGCATAGTAGTGGATCCAGCTAAGGTGGAAGTAGTGGTAGAATGGGAATGTCCCAAGTCAGTGACGGAGGTCAGAAGCTTCGTGGGTTTGGCTGGATACTATAGGAGATTCATATAGGGATTCTCCAAGATAGTGGCACCTCTAACCCAGCTTACCAGGAAGGACTAACCTTTCGCTTGGACTGATAGGTGTGAGGTAAGCTTTCGACACCTTAAGCGGAGGTTGACTAGTGCCCCAATTTTGGTCATTCCCAATGTTAGTAAGTCCTTTGAAGTTTACTGTGATGCTTTTCACCATGGATTGGGTTGTGTGTTGATGCAAGAGAGGAAGGTAGTAGCATATGCTTCAAGGCAATTGAAAGTCCATGAGAAGAACTACCCCATCCATGATCTAGAGTTGGCAGCGGTGGTGTTTGCTTTGAAAATCTGGAGGCACTACTTGTAGGGTGCACAGTTTCGTGTGTTCAGTGACCACAAGAGCCTTAAGTATCTTTTTGACCAAAAGGAGTTGAACATGAGGCAAAGGAGATGGATTGAGTTCTTGAAAGAATATGACTTTGAGCTTTTATACCACCTAGGGAAAGCAAATGTGGTAGCGGATGCTCTGAGTAGGAAGATAGTCCATGTGGCTCATCTCATGATTAAAGAATTGGATTTGATTGAAAGTTTCAGGGATATGAAGCTTCAAGTTGAGTTGGAACCAGAGTTCATTAGATAAGTGCCTTAACTATATCCACTGACTTCCTGAGATTGCTTGGATCGGAACAGGCCAATGAGTTTGCCTTGGGTGATGATGGCGTGTTGAGATTCAGAGGTCGAATCTGTGTGCCTAGTGATGCAAAGGAGAGAAGATTGATTCTTGAGGAAGGATATAAGATTTGTCTTAGTTTGCATCCTGGCATGACTAAGATGTACCAAAACCTCAAGGAAACCTTCTGGTAGCAAGGGATGAATAAGGATGTTGCACAGTTTGTAACTGCCTGCTTGACTTGCCAAAAGGCGAAGGTGGAGCATCAAAGACCCGGTGGAACGCTCCAGCCGTTGGATATATAGGTGTGGAAATGGAATAGCATAACTATGGATTTTGTTACCCATTTGCCACGAACCGTGAGAGGTCATGATGCTATATGGGTTGTGGTAGACCGGTTGACCAAGAGTGCCCACTTCTTAGCGATGAATCTCAGGATGTCTATGGCCAACTTGGCTCAACTCTACATCAAGGAGATTGTGAGGTTGCATGGAGTGCCTAGTAGCATAGTGTCTGACATAGACCCACGATTTACTTCTAGATTTTGGCAAACATTATAAGATGCCTTGGGGAGCAGGTTGAGGATGAGTTCTGCCTATCATCCTCAGAAATATGGGCAATCTGAGAGAGTGATTTAGTCTGTGGAGGACTTGTTGAGGACGTGCACCTTGGATCATCTTGGTAGTTGGGATGAGGTGTTACCGTTAGTGGAGTTCACCTATAACAATAGTTATCAAGCAAGAGTTGTACGGGACGAGGTGTAGGACTCCCTTATGTTGGTTTCGGAATGGTGAATTAGTTCTGGTTGAGCCAGAGTTGTTGAAACAAACCACAAAGAAGGTCCAAATGGTGAGGGATAAGATGTAGGCATCTCAGAGTAGGCAAAAAGTATATGCAGACCGAAGAAGGAGGCTGTAAACACCCAATTTTGTCCGGATAATCAAAATTTATTTCTAAAATTAAAAAAGGGAAATGATATTAAAAAATGGAAAATATTCTAAAAATCTAAAAAATAAAGAAGGTATATTTTATTTGATCTCTTTGAAAAATTATACACACATTCTTAATTTTGTTCATGTTTTATCTAAGCATCATTTCAATCAAAAAATTGTCTAATTAATTTTAGGAGTTAAAAATTTTAATTTTTTGTTTTTTCGTTTTTTTATTTATAGGGAACATGTCATCATTTCCTTCTCTTCTCTTCTCATAAGAACTTAACCATGTTTTAACATTCACACCTTTTTTTTCTTTTTTACACACCTAAAATCCGTCCACTCAAAACATGACACATGTCCCCTTTTTTCTCTCTCCACTAACCACCTTCCACCCACATACCCCCTCTCTCATTCTTTTTTCTTCTTCTTCCGTCACACAACCTTTCCTCTCTCTTAATTAACTCACTTTTTCTTCTCATTCACGCAACCCCTAAACCATCATATCTCCATTAATCTTCTTCCATCAAATCTTCATTAACTACCTATATCCACCTACACTCTTACATGATTTTTCCTACCCTAGCTACAAACAGATTTGGATTTTAACAAGCAATACAACAAACAAAACAAAAATCAACAAGCAAGGTTGTGGATGGAAGTCTTGGCAATGCTTTGAATGTGACCGTGGCTTCTCAGAAGAACAAAGAACACGAGATAGGGTCGCGGGCTTCAATTCAGCTTTCTGTGATGATGGAAGGAACCCATAGTTTGTTGGAGGAGAAGAAGATGGAGTGGGAGACCCCAAGCGCGATGACACCGGTGGCGATGGCAGCGGTCGTGGCGACAACGGCTTGGCTAGACGGAGATGGAAGCATGCCAGAGGGCCCCGTAGCTGCGGTGGTCTGTGGTTGAAATGGAGGAAGGTGGTAGCTGCCTTGCGGAAAGAGAAAAGAGAAGAAGATGAAAACCCTGCTGGTTTGGAGAAAATACAATAAAGTTTGGGTTTGGGCTAATTCTTACTGCGTGCACCCTTTACTTCATGCACCCCGATTTTTAATATTCTGCCTTCTTTTTGTTTTCTACTTATTTTTGGAATGTCTTATTTGCTTGTCTGCTGATTGAGTTTTTACCGGTTGCATCCGTGTTTCGTTCCCCGTACTATTTATTTTCTTCATATTAAATGTCTGTTAACTTCACTCCCCCGTCTTCATTGCACACACCCCACTATTTTGTTCTTGGACTATATCCTTTTTTACTGTTTGCACCTGTTCCTTTACATGCACCACAATAATTAATTATAATTAATTGTACTTCATACACCAAGTTTTACTGTGCGCACCCCATGTCTTGCACCTAATTCCTGTTAGTTGCACCACGTGCTTTATCAGTTACAACCCATGTTACTTACACTATTATTTTCAAGTTAAGCTTTTATTTTAATCATATTTTTACCTTTCTTATGTTTCGTAATTCCTATTTTTAAGTGTGCACTAATTTTCATAAAAAAATATAGTAATAAGAAATACATCTTAAACTAATAATACTAATCTAATAACGTTTTTATATATTTTGAATTGGTTATTTTAATTTTTTTAAATCACATTTTATGTTTTTAATATATTTTAATATTCTAAAGTCACTTTGGATGCACTTCCAATTTAATTATCTCAAGACTTTAAACCACTTTGGATGCACTTCCAATTTGATTATCTCAAGATTTTAAACCACTTTGGATATGCATTTCTAATTTGGTTATTTTCAAGATTTTTAACCAATTTGGATGTACTTCCAATTTGGTTATTCCAATATTTTTAATCACTTTGGATGCACTTCCAATTTGATTATTTTAATATTTCTAAACCACTTTAGATGTACTTCTCATTTGGTTATTCCAAGTTTTCTAAATCACTTTAAATTCACTTCTAATTTGGTTATTCCAATGTTTTAAGCCACTTTGGACACACTTCCAATTTGGTTATTTTAATATTTTAAAATCACTCTACATATATTTCTAATTTGGTTATTTTGAAATTATTGGAAATATCTTTTTATATTCATAATTTAGGTTTTACAAAATATTATACTAAAATTAAAATCTTTTTTATTCAAAATATTTTCTATAAAACTTTTCTACCAACAAATGTTTCAAAGAACTATGTGATCTCTGATTCTCTATTATTAATGGAGATACGTAGGACCGAGGTCAATCCTTGTCGGGTTCACTTCCCAAAAATTCAAAATATTTCAAAAGTTTTTTTCTAAATAGTCTTTTTTTTGTCTAGAACTATGTGGTCCTTGATTTTCCATTCTAAATGAAAATACGTAGGATTGAGGTTAATTTTTGTCGGGTCCAAAAGTTAAAATATGTATATATATATATATATATATATATATATATATATATATATATATATATATATATATATATATATATATATATATATATATGTTTTTTATTTTTATATATTTTTATTTATTTTTTTGTATATATATATATATATATGTTTGTTTCTTTTATACACTTTTAGTTTTATTTTTGGGAAAATAAACATTTATAAAAATCACATCTATTTTGCATATTTGATTAAAGGTACCGTCTAAGGACGAATGTTGTAGGGTGCTAATACCTTTCCTACACGTAACCGATTCCTGAACCCAAAATCTGATTTTCGCAGACGAACTCTTATTTTATGGTTTTTTTGTAGTTTTCCAGAATAAACTATGGTGGTGACTCCAAACTCTATTTTTCAACTATTTATCCCTTAGTCACCGTCCCGTTGCGATTTACGTTGCGATAGAGGCCCTTGGAGTTCACAATTGGGGATCATGTTTTCTTGAAGGTGACCTGAACCACTGATGTGGGAAGGGTTATCTGCTCAAGGAAGCTTTCTCCTAAGTTCTTGGATCCGTATTAGATCTTGAGAAGGATAGGGCTTGTGGCTTACGAGATTGCTTTACCTCCGCAATTGGCTAATCTTCACCCAATGTTTCATGTTTTCCAGTTGTGAAAGTATGTGTTTGACTTGTCTCACGTGTTGGAGGCTGAGAATGTACAAGTTAGGGAGGATCTAATGGTAGAGGTTCAACCAATTGGCTTAGAGGATCGTCGAGTTGAGGAACGTAGGGGAATGACCATCAATCTTGTCAAAGTCATCTGGATCGGAGGACAGATGACTCTACATGGGAGTTAGAGGAGGATGTGAGGAAGTCATATCTGCACCTTTTTTGGTAAGTCTTAATTTTGAAGGATGAAAATTTTTGTTGTTGGGGAGATTGTGAGACCCCCTTTTCTATTTAAATTATGTTCTAAAAAGGGGTTTGGGCCTGGCCCTTTTAAAGGCCCAGAGTCCGCCTATTATGAGGACACCCAAGACCCCCTCACAGCCCCTTACTCCTCCATTCTGCTTCTTTTTACAGAAAACAGATCCCTCCCCTCCCTCAAACTCTAGAGCAGCAGCTCTGCTAGGGCACAAGTTTTTGCCTCCTCAAGTTAGCGAATCTTCTTTGTTTGGAGTTGCCTGAACTCGTATATCCAAGTAAGTAGACCCCAACCTTCTTTTTCTAACTGTCTTGTGGTGGCTCTACCTAGGGTTCATCCTAATAACCCTGTTGTATTTTTGTCTGCCAATATTTCCAGCTCCTTCATCTGTTTCTAGAGCTGTGGTGCTCTCCTTGAGGTCCTGTTTCATTTGGCTAAACTTGAGTAAGGTAAGGGAAGCTAGGGTTTCACGTTTTTTCTATTTTATGTGATTAGTGTTTTTGTGGAATATGAGACAAGATTGGGAAAAACGTTAGTTTTTGGTATATTTCAAAGTTAGGGGTTCAAATATTCATGAAACTATGATATTTGATGTTATTTCTCGTATTCTTTTTTTTTATATGCGCAGTTTTAGTAAAATTTACTTTCCCGACTCATTAACCGTGGATTAAGCTCAAATTTGGACATTTGGTTCATAACATGCTATTTTGTGGTTTGACCAGTTGGATCATCGAGTAGATGTCTATAGCTTGAGAAATGTGTCACGCATTACTGCAGTGATTTTGGTTTTGTGATAATAAATTTTCTTAGGAATTTTGGTGTAAGAATTATGGTTGTCTATTGTGCTTGATTGTATGAAATTGTAGGTACTTAAATGTTGGCACTCATTTATTTGGGATGAATACTATTTTGTGATATATATATATATATATATATATATATATATATATGTGTGTGTGTGTGTGTGTGTGTGTGTGTGTGTGTGTCATGGTATGCATTTATAAGTATGAGATTAAATGAAATCTTGTTATGTTGAGTATGAAATTGAAAACATGACTTGTTTGATTGGTGGTGGATTAGCATGAGACTTGAATGATTGAGATGGCATGTGGAAATTGTTGGTAAAAGAGTTTCAAGGGAAACTCTTGGTGCTGGTGGTTAGTGTATACCTTGACATAGGAGATGTCTAGATAAAGGAAGGTATCCTGAACTCTAAAAATTATTCACGCTCACATAGAGTAGAATAATATATATGGTGAGAGTGCGGGAGGTCCTAGTCTTGGGACATATTGGGCACAAGACATTAGAGGATTAACCTGTGTGTGGTTTGGTGATAATCCCTTGCGTCTATACTCTATAGAGTTTAGAAGCCAGCACATGCGCATACTTCCTTTAGAATTCTATATCAAGAGTATGATCCGGATATTGAGTCATAGAGTCTTGAAATTGTTTGCTTTCACGTGATTTGGGTGCCTACTACTTTGTCTGTGCATAATATTATTTAACTCTTTATTTGCTCTATAACATGATTAAAACAATTTTTGCTCTAGCTTAACTTTTCTTTTGGTGTAAGTTTCTTTGCTTGGTTTCTCCTTTTTGCAATGATCACCAATTTATTGGTGTGAGCAGATGTGAAAACCCCTGGAGGTACTCAGGGTGGTTGAGATGCTGCTGTGTAGAGTGGTCCCCATGGTCTGGGTTATAACTCACAGTTGAGCCCTTTTGAAGAACTCTTAGTTTGTTTTAAATTCCTTACTCCCTGAGCAATCCTTTTGCAAAACAATAGTACTCTTGTGTTATGTTTTATGGCATTGTGGTGTGCCTAAACTTTCATTCCAAGTATATTATGGATAATTGTAATAGTTAGTACATGTATGCTTCATGTCATGTGCACTTTTATATTATAATTATGTGATGCTTAATTTTAGTAGATTACTTTATTAGAGATGGGATGTCACAACGTGTTAATCTGGTTTCCAATCATATTTAAATAAAGAGTTTGATAATATAAAAAAATATTTTGATAAACAAATTTTGTAAATTTTAACATTGATTTTATTTTATGTTAAGACAATAGATAATAATAATAATAATAATAATAATAATAATAATAATAATAATAATAAATTATACTAAAAATACTTCAAATAATACCAAAACTAATAATAATAATAATAATAATAATAATAATAATAGTAATAGTAACAATAATAATAAAAATAAAAATAATAATACAAATAAAAATAATAGAATAGAATAATATGTCTCTCGTGATGCAGTGCATATCAAAATAAAATCAAACCATAAATTAACAAAAAAAAAATCATGCAAGTAATTTAAATATAATTTCGTACACACCAAAAGTAAAATGTTGTTACAAAATCAAAGTAAAAAGTATACATATTTAATTATAGGAAAATAATTTTTTGTTACTAAATTTTGACAACCTTCTCTTACAATATTAAGTGGTATTTTCTAAGTAGTTGTTCACTTTTTCATTTTTCCATTTTCTCATTCTCAGTATTCCAAAACCACATAAAAGAGGTTACCTCATGTTATAAGAGAAAGTTATCAAAATTTAATAGTCAAAATATCATTGCCCTTAAATATAATCATGTACATAATAAAAAGAACATGAAGTTAATGTTAAAATGTTAAAATTTATAAATAGAAACACATGTAGATATAAATAATTTAAAAGACAGCAAAAAGTGAAATTAAACTTAAAAGATTCTAAACAAAAGTAACATACATATATGAATAACCAAGGATAAAATATCTTTTTTGTTCTAATTTTTGTCAAGTTTTGTCAAATAAGTCCTAATTTTGGATTTATGTTCAAATAGGTCTCAATTTTCGTCAATTTTATTGTGACTTATTTGAACACAAAACTTAAATTAGGACTTATTTGACAAAACTTGACGAAAATTGGGATCAAAAGGTATTTTAACCAATAATCAATTAAGTACAATGCAAATATATTGTATAAAGTGTAAAAAAAAAGGTTAGAGTAACATGCAATTGAGATCAAAATTTTGACTCTTACTTCTTCATCCTGTTTTTTCTCCTGCACCTACCGAACTATTGAAAATAGTTGTTCTATCCTTTTATTTAATAATTAGTGTAAACGCAGGCGTTATCGCGCTTGTGTGTACGCATTTTTTAATATGCGTGATATTATGTTAGTAGTTGATGATATTGTAATGTTATTAAGTTAATATATAAAATAAAATTATATTTATAAAAAAAAAGTGAAATATATCAGAAAAGATGAGAAAATAACCGTTGATAAATAAAAGAAAATAAAAAAAAATACAGATAGACCGTTTTATAAAAGTAATGGTCAATTTTCAAAAATTTAATAAATAATTTTATTTTAAAAAATAAAATTGATATTTTGAAATATGCACACAAAAGAGAGAATCTTCTTTATATATTGTTATAGATTAATAATAATAATCAATTTTTTTTTTTAGTCTCCTCTTCACAATCTCCTCTCCTCTTCTCCTGATTTCATCTCAATCCTCCTACGATAATACATATGTCACCCGACTCTCCTGATTTTAATGATATTTTTAATAAGATGATGAAATAGGTATATTTAGCATCTAAGCTTACGCCTTTGAGATAATTCTAGAATGACTTTTTCCGAGCTTGTGCATTTGAGATAATTTTTGAATGACTCTGTAATCTTTCTTTATGATCATCAGGCTTTTTGATTGTGGCTTGTATGTCTTGCTATACCTTGAGAAACTCTATATTAATAACAGGCTAAGTGTTTTTGTGACTTGAGCTTGATATACCTTGGAGATAACGACGACCTGGTAGAGGGGCTGAGAGGTGGTCCATGTGAAGGGACGACACTTGCATCTCTCAGATATCACTTTCCAGGTTGTTATAAAACTAGTCTTTCTACTCGTGCAACGCACATGTTTTTTTAAATGTAATATTTTTTATAATAGCAATTTATTTTGTGATATTTATTAACCTATAAGGTTATAATATAATGTCTTTAAAAAAATAACAATAAAAGAAGACCAAATTACATACCTATAATGTGTTTTTTGTTAATCAACTTCATAACTTCCTTTTGTACACAACTTTGATTACTTCTTAAATCAGCATGATGTTCATTGTAAGCCTTGGACTTTAGGCAATAGATCCTGCATTGCACAACAAAATTATAACAAATATTTTAATTATAACAATAGATCCTGCATCTATATTTATACAAACTTTCAAATTAAAACAAAATTAGAAATTACATACCTATAATGTGTTCATTGTCAAAGAGTTTCAAAAATTTCTTTGTACACAACATTTTTAGTTGTGTTTGTGACATTTCCATCTTCATCCAATATAAGTATTTTCAATCCTCTCTTGGTTTTGACTCTAGAAATAGCAACATATAGTTGGCCATGTGTGAATACAGGTTGTGGAAGATAAAGTCCCACTCTAGAAAGTGTTTGTCCTTGACTTTTGTTAATCGTCATTGCAAAGCATAAGGAAATTGGGAACTGTCTTCTTTGAAATTTGAAAGACAATCCTGAATCAGATGGCACTAAATCCATTCTTGGAATAAAAATTCTATCACCAATGTTTTTTCCAGTAATTACAGTTGCAGAGATTACATTTTTACCCAAATGGTTGACTTGCAATCTTGTGCCATTGAAAAGACCTTTTGCTTGATCAATATTTCTCAAGAGCATAATTGGCACACCTGTTTTGAGCTTGAGTTTATGATTTGGTATCCCTGAACATTTGATATCATTTAAAAATTCAGATGTAAACCATTCAGATTGAACTTCATCTTGTTCATCAGATTGGCAAGGTGTATCTGAACTTAAATAAGTCACCTCTTCACCACTTAATAAATACAACATGAAATCATTTACTTGCTCTACAGAATCATTAGTTGGGCACAAGATTGCTCCATCATCAAAATAATTAGGCTTCATCATGTTAACCACAAATTGAGGATAGACAAATTCAACCAATGACAATAAAGGTAGATCTGTATTTATAATCAGCAGCTCTTCTGGAATTTCAACCATGCACTCACCATTCTCATTTACATCCATTTGTCCATCTCCAATTTTCAATATCCAATCAGCAAATTCTTTGATATCATTGGTTGTTTGATTGTTTGTTGTAGTACTTAATCTCATGTTCTTGGACAATTTGAGCACTTTACAACAATTCCATAACTGAATAGTTGATTGCTGATTTGATGATATCAAACCTAGATCCTTTCTTGATAACGGGTAGAATTTGTCTGAAGTCACCTCCCAAGACAAATGCTTTGCCACCAAATGGTTTTTCATTATTGGCATCATCAACATTTCGCATAATATCTCTTAGTGTTCTATCAAATGCCTCAAAGCACATTCTATTCATCATTGGTGCTTCATCCCAGATAATTAAATTGGTTGCCATCAGAAGTTTAGCACGGAGACTACCTTGCACTATGTTGCAAGTTGATTCATCATTAATTAACAGTGGGATGCAGAAGGTAGAGTGTGCTGTTTTTCCACCAGGAAGTAGTAAAGAAGCAATTCCATAAACAAATATTTGTAAATAATCAAATATATGTCAAAGGATTTCATAAACAATTTATATATATTTGTAAAATGAAGTGTTTTAAATTATGAACCATCTCTTTATTTCTGGACAAGGAAACACACATTTTTTTTAATCAAATTATCATATACGTGTTTGATTTCACTTAGTTGTGTACACCTACATATATTTTTGAATTGTTTCCATCAACATGAAAGAAGGCTAGATCTACAAAATGTATAAAAAATCTTATCAGAGCTTTCCCTTTTGAGCATGCAGAAGATGAAGATGTGATTTAAAGCTTATACATGGATTTAATGAAACAAGAGATTAAGTTTAAAGCTCCAAAATTCATTTTCCAAAATATATAACCAGCTACAATAATAAATTGCAGGGAAACCAGATTCACAATGTTTCTTAAATGTCTTTTTATTAGTCGTGTAGTTTGTTCTTTGGTGGGAGTGAGAAAATCAATGTAATATTCTTCAAGCAATGATGTTTGTCTCTTTTGAGCTTAAACTGTGTTCTCTGTTGAGAGTTTCTCTTTTTTATTCTTCAAAGATTTTAATCTCAAGAGAAGATTAAGAAAGTATAATCTAAAGAGGTTTGTGTGCCCGATTTAACCTAAAGTGGTTTGTGTACTCGGTATAACTTAGAGACACCGTGTACTCATTGTAAATTTCTTTGATTAGTGGAACATCGTAAGTATGTCTAAGAGAGAACTAGACGTAACTCAAAGTTGCGATAAACTAATAAAAGTGTTTTTATATCATTTATCTACTTGGTCTCTAATGGGTCGCCATTAATGGCTTGAAGTCACTGTCCTTTACCTCAATTTCTGCGGACAGTTGTTGGACATCAATAGCAACCTCTTTCAAGCGTGATAACTCGGTGAAAATCTCCTTCAAACAAGTATTCTCCGCCATTAAAATGAAAGCACCAATGAAATATGGTATTTCAATAGAACAACAATGAAGTAGAGAAAAAATATCTATAGAGAATAAAAATTATGTGATGGCAGAATTTTATTCGAATCCCCTTGTTCAACCAAAAGAACAATAGAGAATAGAGTCAAAGAGAGAAAGAATTCTAGTACACGAACCCCCTTTCTCTAAAAGGTTACCACTTTTTAAACTAACGAATACCCCACTGAAAATCCTTAATCCTTGTGTTGACGCTCTTGGGTCATGTGTGCTGGGTAAACATGTTATAACCTACAGCTTGATGGGGAGTTCGGTTTGATGACAATTTGTCATTAACTACAACTTTACATTTAGGTTGTCACTTACAGAATTTAATGACAATGTTCAACATGATATTGTAGTTGTATTTGTTGGGATGTAGTGCAGGAGATTGTAGAGTATATTGTTCGGGTATACTTAGTTTGATGCTGTTGAATCTGTCATGTATAAGTTAAGTTTATCAATTAATGGTCACTTCTGGACTTGATCCTAATGCACTTAGTTTTCTCGTTTGTTTTACTTCTATTATCATATTTCAAATGACGTTTCATATTTTCTGAAACTGCAAACTTCTCAGCATCCTTTATTAGTGTATATTAAAGTATAATGCAAATTCTAGAAGAATCTAAAAAAATATAAGATAGAGTTATTGAAATGTAAAGAAACTTCTAGAGTATTGGAGAAAAGCGTAGGATAGAAAGAAAAATCAAGAACATTCAAC
>Ga0214543_1009460_pt1 | contig 15118 bp, 19 predicted proteins | sample CNSS2metaG_FD_160094 | JGI IMG/M metagenome (GOLD analysis project Ga0214543, IMG submission 160094) | Root nodule microbial communities from cowpea collected in UCLA plant growth center, Los Angeles, California, USA - CNSS2 | ecosystem: Host-associated > Plants > Roots > Nodule | place: USA... | reverse complement strand
CTTAAGTCAAGTCAACTATAGTCAACAAGTCAAACCTAGTCAAAGGTCAACAAGTCAACTAAAGTTGATTCAACTAAGTCAACTTAGGGAATCAAAAATAACAAACAGAAAAGAAAGGGATGAAGGATTAGTGAACTTCCTTTCTAAACATGCTTAGTCTTCTTAAGCATGTGCCTCCATCCTTGGTTGGGGTCAATCCTTCATCACATACCCGTAGCCATTTTCTTACTATTTCAATATTAATTTTAATTAATTTTTATAAAATAATAAAAAAATTATGGTAAAGGAAACATAATATTATCTAATATTCAATATTAGGAGGATGGTTGTTTCTTCGATATCAAATACTTTGAAATAAATTATAATTGTTTACATTTTAGATTAGAATACCAAATAAAATTTCATGAGAACCAAAGCCTTTATTAAATTTGAAAACATTAATGAAAATGAGTTGATAAAATTTAAAAATATTTTTAAAAAAATATAAAAGGAAAACAAATATTCAAATTAAAATATATTTTGAATGTTTGTTTACTTCAATTTTTTAAATTCTAATGAATTTCTTTTTTTATACACTAATAAAAGTTATAATACATTGTTTGATCAAAAAGACACAAAGAACAAATAATAAACATACAATTACATTAAATTTTTATACATGGCAATTACATTAAATTTTTATATTGTAGTAAATAAAAGTTATTTATACAATTATAGTGAAAAAATTACAGTATGATTGATAATGAGTTAAAAAATAAAAAATAATTAAATAAAATATATGGAAATAGTATTCTACATGATGAAAAGAAACAAAAAACAGAAATATTAAAAAATTAAAAAATGTGTGTCTTATAAACAATTTAAGAGATTATTGAAAGAAATCACACAAAGAAAAATAAATGTATGATTAAGGGTATGATAAGATGAAAAATACTCTAGAGATCTAAGAAAAATTTTCAAATATCAATATATATATACTCAATGGTTGAGAAATAACAAAAATTGTTTTAGCGAAACAAAAGGGATTTTCAAATGCAACAAAAATTAATAATAATAAGTAAAGAATTTATTTTATATTACCCAGTAAGTGAAAGGTTTATGATATTAAACACTTAAATTGAGAGTGTTCCTGCAGAGAACAAATAAGATGAGTTAGGCACAAGTGTCACCTTACCATGTAGTCCGCTATCTCTTCAGTTGGTCTCTCCCCGGTTGATACATGTCAACTTGAACCCAGGAGGGGTTACCTGCAGAAGAGTCTCCGAAGCTCAAGTAAGTCAAAGCTCTCAGAAAGTCAAATCAGTGATTAATGAATGCGTACCTTTAATTACTGGGGTCCATGCGCATTTATAGAGCATTAATGATGTCTGGTTATCCAATGGGTCGGGCCTTGGCTTGGGCCCTAGCTTGGGCTATGAGTGGGCTTGGGTCCTAATCCAGGCTCTTAAGGCCTATTGAACGTGGGGGCTTCCATTTTACCAAGTCTTCAAGAGTTGTCTGATTTGTTTACTTCTTGACTTGTCAGATGTCGTCCTTGGCCGCATACTATCCGTGTTGGCCACTTTGTAGCCTTTATTCAGTTAAGTTCGGGACCATAGCGGCCCAAGTCGTGTACTTAGGTTGTCTCTGGCATGTTCGTGAGGGTTATCATTTATATGGTTAAATTGACCAGGTCCGGTACAAGTTAGACTGACTCGGCCTAGGTTGAATACTTGGCTGCCTTGATGCATTGTTTACTTATTCATTCGAGTTTGGTTAGGTGTGGTACACTAGTCCCCCAGCCTTGTCCGATATGAGTTGTCGGTCAAAGGTGATATGTGTTGGTATGCTAGCGGGACCGGCTAGGTGTGATACATCAGTCCCCCAGCCTTTAAGTGTGATGAACAATGTTAAGGCTAAAAAGTGGTAACTGCCTGAAGGTAGGTGAAGGGGTGTTAGTGGTCAAATCAAGAAGTTTTGGCGCCGTCATTTTTTAAGAGTCATATCCTTCGCAATGATGGTGTCGATTGGTCTGGGTATTATTTTGGCGGGAAGAGTTTTCGTCGTTTGGGATCGTGGACTATAAATATGGGTTTGAAACGGATGAGGGGTTACTTGGTTCATTTGCGAGAGTTTTGAATTCAGAGATCTTGTGCGCATCATACTGTCTGACTAGTTCCCAAACTCAGCCGACATCTTCCCGTAAAAACGAAAACAAGTATGTCTAGTAGCGATAGTATATCGTTATCTACATCTAGTAGTAGTGAGAGTACTGAGTCGGAGAGAAGTAAGGGTAGACAATTTGACGAAGAGGGTACAAGTTCTGGGGTCGTGACAAGTGGGATTCCAATGGAGACTGTGAGGGAGGTTCGAGAAGATCCCCTCGAAGAGTTGGCAGAAGCAACTGGCTGGCGAAAGGTGGCTATGGGTGGGCGGCTGCTAACGTCCGCAACCAATCATCTCTATTCCGATGGTCCCGTCTACTGAACTCTTGGTTAAACTGCACACCTGTCATCTCCAAGGGTGTCAGTGGGGACATTGTTTTCCTAGAGAGGGTTAGTGCTATCGATCGGGTATGCCATGGGCAGGAGGGGGCTACCGAGAAGTTTTTCTACATGTATATGTGCCATTTTTCTCAACTTCATGTGCAATTGTCGTTAGACGATTTCACTATGGGCGTATTGCGGGCGTTGAATGTGGCACCTACACAGCTACATCCGAATAGTTGGGCCTACTTGCAAGCCTTACGCATCCTGTGCCAATCCTTGTATTTGGAGCCCACTCCTTATGCTTTTTTGTATTTTTACGACACCAGACCCCGGCGGCCGGCTACTTGGCTATCTTTGATAAGTCGCCCCAGTATCAGTAGACTGGATGCATTTTCCCAGTCTTTCAAGCATTTCAAGGATGGGTACTTCAAGGTTGTCGTTGAAGAAGGAGGAAGAGCTCATTTTTTGAACGCAGATGGGAGCACCAAATTTCCTTTTAGTTGGACAAGCAATCCTTCTCGGTATAAGGACATGGGGATGGATGAGTTGTTGGCTAGTGATAAGGAGGTTGTGGAGATCTTGTTGAAGTTTGTTGATAAGTTGCCCACTAAGGGCCTAGTTAGAGTTTATAATTCGGTGCATCCGATAATAGATATCGAAGGTATCTGTTTATTACTTAAATTGTGTTAATAATTCTAAGTTGTTTTGATCCGAGTTGTAATGTATTATTGTAGGGCATATGGCGCAGTCTGGAAAGAAGAACTTAGCGCTTTTTCAAACGCTGAGGAAGGAGATGGCCGCTAAGGCCAAGGCGGCTGGGAAGACTGATGTTCCCAACTTGTAAGAATCTGTGGTGGGAAGGGAAAATACGTGAAGAAGGTAAGGGCAGCCCTGCTCGGAACGAGGTCGGTTAGTGGAGCAGGATCGGCCAATGGCGAGAAAGGGCCGAAATCTGGGTTGATCGAGCTGCCAGAAATATCTGTGAGGAAGGATATTTCAATAAGCTGGAGGAGGAAAAGGCTACGTTGGAGAAGGCAAAGGAGAGTTAGGATGCAGAGAGAAAGAGGTTGGCGACATGGAGGGTTCGTTGCTTGGATTCTGAGGAGAAGTTGAATAAAAGGATAGTGGAATTGGAAGAGGACTATGAGAACTTGAAGGATAAGTATGATGGAGCTGTGGGCGAGCTCGATGATCTAAAGACTAGCATTATACAAGAACACATCAATGGTTTTGAAAAAGGGTTGCGTCAAGCAGCATTTTTCCACAAGGAGGTGGATGTTACGGATGTCAAGTTTGATGTCAACAAGGATGTTGTCGATGGGAGGCTTGTGAATGAGGATGATGATAGTGCTGGTGAGGAAGCGGATTTGAGGGTGGAAGAGAAAGTGGCTGAAGAGGTTATCGAGGCGGTTGATGCTGGGGAAGTGGGGGCTGACACGGCAGAATAGGACTTTAACTTTTATTGTTATGAACATATTTGAGCCTATGTCTGTAATAACCGGTACATTGTGCTACGTTGGTATACTTTGCGTTTATGTTTAATGCGATTAACGTTCTGTGTTATTGTGTATGCCGAGTTGTGATAATATGTGATGCATGTGCGTCGCGATAAGTTATATGTTAAGGGTGTTCGACCCTGGCCGCTTACTTGGGGTAAGGGTGAGGAACTTAAAAGAATTAATCATATTATAGGGGTGTTCGACCCAGGCCGCTTACTTGGGGTAAGGGTGGGGAACTTAAACTAATTAATAATAATATAGGGGTGTTCGACCTAGGCCGCTTACTTGGGGTAAGAGTGAGGAACTTAAACGAATTAATCATAATATAGGGGTGTTCGACCCAAGCCGCTTACTTGGGGTAAGGGTGGGGAACTTAAACGAATTAATCATAATATAGGGGTGTTCGACTCAGGCCGCTTACTTGGGGTAAGGGTGGGGAACTTAAACGAATTAATCATAATATAGGGGTGTTCGACTCAGGCCGCTTACTTGGGGTAAGGGTGGGGAACTTAAACGAATTAATCATAATATAGGGATATTCGACCCAGGTCGCTTACTTGGGTTAAAGGTGGGGAACTTAAACGAATTAATCATAATATTGGGGTGTTCGACCCAGGCCGCTTACTTGGGGTAAGGGTGGGGAACTTAATTAATTAATAATAATATAGGGGTGTTCAACCCAGGCCGCTTACTTGGGGTAAGGGTGGGGAACTTAAACGAATTAATCATAATATAAGGGTGTTCGACCCAAGCCGCTTACTTGGGGTAAGGGTGGGGAACTTAAACGAATTAATCATAATATAGGGGTGTTCGACCCAGGCCGCTTACTTGGGGTAAGGGTGGGGAATTTAAACGAATTAATCATAATATAGGGGTGTTCGACCCAGGTCGCTTACTTGGGGTAAGGGTGGGGAACTTAAACGAATTAATCATAATATAGGGGTGTTCGACACATGCCGCTTACTTGGGGTAAGGGTGAGGAATTTAAACGAATTAATCATAATATATGGGTGTTCGACCCAGGCCGCTTACTTGGGGTAAGGTTGGGGAACTTAAATGAATTAATCATAATATAACGGTGTTCGACCCAGGTCGCTTACTTGGGGTAAGGGTGGAGAACTTAAACGAATTAATCATAATATATGGGTGTTCGACCCAGGCCGCTTACTTGGGGTAAGGGATGGGAATTTAAACGAATTAATCATAATATAGGGGTGTTCGACCCAGGCCGCTTACTTGGGGTAAGGGTGGGGAATTTAAATGAATTAATCATAATATAGGGGTGTTCGACCCAGGCCGCTTACTTGGGGTAAGGGTGGGGAACTTAAACGAATTAATCATAATATAGGGGTGTTCGACCCAAACTGCTTACTTGGGGTAAGGGTGGGGAACTTAAACGAATTAATCATAATATAGGGGTGTTCGACCCAGGCCGCTTACTTGGGGTAAGGGTGGGGAACTTAAACGAATTAATCATAATATAGGGGTTTCGACCCAAGCCGCTTACTTGGGGTAAGGGTGGGAAAGTTAAACAAATGTGAAAGAAAACACATGAGAAAGTCGTATGGTTGGGAAGCCTTCTTTTTATTTATTGAATAGGGGTGCCTCGTTAAAACCTCCCTGGCCAAAACCCTCCTTAGAAAAAAAAGACCAGGTGAGGAAAAAGAGTACACCCGGGGTTACAAGCATCAGTTCGATTATAATGTACATTTAGCTGAAGTAGAACTTGAGGTGGGATGCATTCCAGGTGTTGGGAAAGTCTTCCCTAGATAAGTGTTCCAGGCGATAAGCTCTTCCTCCTGCATCTTTGCGTATGCGGTACGGGCCGTCCCAATTGGCGGAGAACTTGCCATCCTTCTTTCTAGCACTGTTGGCCATTCTCCATACTAGGTCCCTGGTGATGAACGATCGTGGACATAGATTTGCATTATATTTTCTGGCAGCTCGTTGTTTGGTAGCTAAGTGTCGTATCTGGCTTTTTCTCTGAGTTCGGGTAGAAGGTCGAGGTGCAAGGCCATGTTTTGGTGATTGTGGTTCGGGTCGTACAGTTCTCAGTGCAGGGATGGCTCGCCAATTTCTACCGGTATCATGGCGTCTGCGCCGTAGACTAAACTGAATGGGGATTCGTTTGTTGATGATTGAGGGGTGCATCTATAGGCCCATAGTACTTCTATTAATTCTTCGGGCCATCGGCCCTTGGCGGTATCCAATCTCTTGCGCAGCTCCACGAGGATAACTTTATTCGCCGCCTCTGCTTGTCCATTGGTTTGTGGGTGTTCTACAGAGCTTGTAATGTGTTTGATGCCTAGGCCAATGTAGAATTTGGCTAACTCCTTGTCAATAAATTGTCGGTCATTATCTGTGATGATGGTATGTGGCACGCCATATCTGCATATAATGTCCTTCCACATAAATTGTTGAACTTGTTGGGCCGTGATGGTAGTTAGCGGCTTGGCTTCTATCCATTTAGTGAAATAATCGACGGCTACAATTAGGAATTTTACCTGCCCTTTGTCGGGTGAAAAGGGGCCGAGAATGTCCATTCCCCATAGTGAATGGCCATGGGGATAGTATGTGGTGTAGTTGTTCTTGTTTCTGGTGAATAAGGTTGCCATGTTTCTGACATGGTTTGCATTTCCTGACATGATCCTGGCAGTCTGCTTCTATGGTCGGCCAAAAATATCCGGCTCTAAGAACTCTAGCAGCCATGGTGCGTGCGCCGGAATGGTAACCACAAATACCTTCGTGTAGCTCTCTGATAATATATTGGGCTTGCTCTGCCGTGACGCATTTAAGGAGGGGTTGGCCATATCCGCGCTTGTAGAGGTCATCGCCTATCATGGTGTACCTGGCAGCCTTAGCCAGCCAAGTTTTGTTCGCATCTAGAGGGGGTTGCCGGTTTTAAGGTATTGGATGTAGGGGGTGGTCCAGTTTTAGCTTTGGAAGGGGGTGACGTTGTTAGCTGGGGTGTGGGTTAAATTTTGACAAGTGTGTGTGATGGAAGGTGTGGATAGTGTTTGCTGTAGTAAGGATCGATGACGATTTTTTAGCTTGGTGCTGGCCAATTTGGAAAGGATATCGGCCCTGACGTTGTTGGTTCTTGGGATGTGTTCGACGCGGACTTGTTCGAAGGCGGATTGAATGACTGCACGGACCAGATGGTAATACTGTAGAAGGATGGGGTCTTTGATCTGGAACTCGTCGTTTAGATGACCTACAGTAAGTTTGGAGTCGGTTTTGCACGTTAATCTCTTGACGCCTACTTCGCGGGCTAGGGAAAGCCCAACGAGGATGGCTTCGTATTCGGCTTGGTTATTTGACGTTTTGAAAGCAAAGTGAAGGGATTTTTCAATGAGGATGTTGTTGGGGCCTTCTAAGACGATGTCGGCGTCGGCACCCCTTGGATTTGAGGAACCATCTACATGAAGCGTCCACTAGTCCTCTATAGGTGTTTGTTGTAGGTCGTTGACGAAGTCTAAGAGACATTGGGCTTTGATGGGGTCGTGGGGTTCATAGCGGATGTTGAATTCTGATAGTTCCACGGCCCATGATGACATGCGTCCGGCCAGATCTGGTTTTTGTAATATTTTTTGAATTGGGTAGTCGATCTTAACGGTTATGGTGTGGTTTTGGAAATATGGGCGTAGGCGGCGTGCCGCGTGGACCAAAGATAGGGCCAACTTTTCTACCATTTGATATCTGGTTTCAGGATCTTGCAATGTTCTGCTCACAAAATATACAGGATGTTGTGTGCCTTCTATTTCTTGGACAAGCGCGGCGCTGACGGTATAGTCGGTGGTTGTGATGTATACAAGCAGGGGTTGATGGGTGTTCGGCTTGTAGAGGATAGGTGGGGAGGTTAAGGTTGTTTTTAGTTTTTGGAATATTTGTTCACAATCATCAGTCCACGTGAACCAGGTGGATTTCTTTAGGAGTTGGATTATGGGTTGGGTTTGTTCGGCTAGTTTGGGTAGTAAACGGGAAATGGCTGTGAGACGGCCAATGAGACGTTGGACCTCCTTAATGGTAGTGGGGCTGCGCATTTCGATGATAGCCTTGCATTTTTCAGGGTTGGCCTCTATGCCGTGTTGGGTTAACATAAAACCAAGGAACTTACCCCGGTCAACGCCGAATACACATTTGTCGGGGTTGAGCCGAAGGTTGTATTGGCGTAGCGCGGGGAAAACTGCTGACAGGTCTTCAACATGTTGGTGATGACTTGGGGACTTGACAACCATATCGTTGACGTATACTTCGACACAGTGTCCCATTAGGTGGTTGAACACCTTGTCCATTAGCCGTTGGTAAGTTGCTCCGGCGTTTTTGAGGCCAAAGGGCATGACCCTATAGAAGTAGTTGGCATCGTCCGTGATGAAGGCGGTTTTGTGCATATCTGATGCGGCCATGGGGATTTGGTTATATCCTGAATATGCATCCAAAAAACTAAGCACCTTGTTCCTTGCCGCGTCGTCCACGAGTCGATCAATGTTGGGTAAGGGGTAAGCGTCACGGGGGCAAGCCTTGTTCAAGTCTGTGTAGTCTACGCACATCCACCATTTCCCATTGGCTTTCTTTACCAAGACAACGTTAGAAAGCCAAGTGGTGTACTGAGCTTCTTCTATAAACTGTGCGCTCAGTAGCTTGTCGGCTTCAACCTTGGCTACCTGCCGACGTTCTTCGCCAAGCTTGCATTTTTTCTGGGATACGTAGCGGACTTCTTTATATATGGATAATTTGTGGGATGCCACCTGGGGGTCCACTCCAGGGAGGTCGGTGGCCGACCAGGCGAAAAGATCGGTGTTGTTGATAAGGATGGGTGTGATGGTGGCACGCTCGTCAGAGTTTAAACTGGTGCCTAGGTTATTAGAGTGACCATTGGGAAGCTCTAGAGGAGAGGTGTCCTCAACTGGTTCAAGGCGAACATCCTGGCCTATTCTGGGGTCGAGATCTTCGCCGGATAGGGCTATGTTGGAGCCAGGGGTGTCTCGATATGGTTGGTTTGTTGGATTGGGAGTTGTGGTCGCAAGCTGGCCATATAGCATTCTCGTGCCAAGCGCTGGTCGCAGTGGATGGTAAGGATGTTGCCGGACGATGCAGGGAACTTCATGGCTAAGTGAGGGGTGGAAACGACGGCGCCAAGGATATTGAGGGAAGGACGGCCCAGGAGGATGTTATAGGATGTTGGCGCGTCGACGATGAGGAAGCGGATTGGGATGGTTTTAGTTTGGGTCCCCTCCCGAAAGACGGTGTGGAGGTCAATGTAGCCTCAGGTGGATACCTGTTCACCGGAAAAGCCATATATTGGCTCGTCATATGGGACCATGACAGTGTTAGGAAGTTGAAGTTTTTGGTAGGTGGCCGAGTAGAGGATATCAACAAAGCTGCCCTGATCCACTGGACTTTCTTGACAGCGTAATTTTTGATTTCAACCGTGATGACCATGGGGTTATCTTGTTGGTGGTCGAGGCCGTGAAAGTCATCATCTGTGAAGACGATAAGAGGCATACGACATCTGTGGTGGGAATGGGCGATGTGGTTGATTGATTGTATATGGCGGAGGTGTCTTTTTCTGGCAGAAGAGGTGGAGCCTCCGCTTGCGAAGCCACCAGAGATGGTGTTAATGGTGCCACGTAAGGGAGGGTCGGCAGGGGTGATGTCGGTGCGGGCTGGCTCCGGTTCTTGACTGGTGGGTTGGGTGGGGTGTTTGTCATGACGAGCGTCATGTGGAGGACGTCTGTGATCGGATCAGGGGGTGGCGGGTTCGAGAGGAGGAGGAGTGGTCGTCTCTTCGGATGAAGCGGCGAAAGTGGCCAACACGGACCAGTTCTTCTATTTTATCCTGGAGTGCTTTGCATTCTTCTGTAGTGTGGCCATGGTTGCGGTGATAGCGGCAATATTTGGTCATATCGGCATTGGGAGGTGTGGTTGTCTTACGTGGTGGAGGGATTAGATCGGCTTGTAGGGCTTCGTCGAGGATACGGGAGCAGGCTACGGTAAGAGGGGCGTATCTGGTGAAGCGAGGTTGGCGGGGTTCGTGTGGGCGGGTATCAAGACGTGGGTTAGGCTGTGGGGTAGGGTTGGCGGTGGTGGCTGCATAGTCGTTGCAAAATTTGGTATGGATGGTTTGCATTTCCTCCATGCGAACATAGTCAGTTGCACGTAACTTGAGTTCGTGCATCGAGGCAAGTGGGTGGAGATAGACGTTGTTGGCGAAGGGGTCGGGTTGTAAGGTAAGGGCCATGCACTGGAGGATCATTTCCTGATTTAGGTGTGGTGTACGGAGGGCTGCCTTGTTGAAGCAATCTATGAACGCTCTGAGTGGTTCGTTTTGTTCTTGTCGGATGCCTAGGAGGGATATGGTGGTAGTTTGGTGGGGGCGGCTGCCAGCGAAATGGGTAGAGAACATGTAGGAGAGGACGTCGAAGCTGTCGATGGAGTAAGGTGGAAGGGTTATGAACCATTCTAGGGCAGGGCCCTTGAGGGTAGTGGGGAAGGCTTTGCAAAAGACTACGTCTTGGGATGTGTATAGGGCGACATGGGTGATGTAGACCTTAAGGTGTTCGTTAGGGTCGGTTTTGCCAGTATAGCGATCCAGGGTGAAAGGTTCCCACTAGGCTGGAAGAGGGGTGTTGGCAATAAAGTCAGTGAAGGGGTGACATCGCCTGGGCTGGTGGGGGGGAGCAGGTGAGGTGGGATGGGATGGTTGATCATAGCGGGGAAGGTGGAGGTTAGGTTATGAGGGGGGATGTGGGTTTGTCGGAAGATATTGTGGGTTGTAGGGTGGAATATGTGTGGTGTGTAGGGTGGTGGGTATGTTGTAGGGGATCTGGGTGGTAGGGAGGGTAGCGGCGGGGGTTGGGGGTGCGGTAATCCCCGGTTGGGTAGATGGGAAGTGAGGGGGATGGGTGGCGGGGATGGGTGTTTGTTGAGTGGTGGTGAATGTGTGAGGGGTGGGGTTGTACTCACTTTCTTCCTCTGTGGGCTGGAAGGCCGAAGACTTCGCAGCTTCAGAAGTTTCTTTGGCTTTTCCCTTCAGATTGGGATGAGCTTCGATCCTTCGCCTCAGGCGAGAGTTCTCTTGCCTCAATGCCTCCATTTTGTCAACGCTGCGTTTCTTCAAATCTGCGAGTTCTTGTTGCATCTTTGCTTGACCGTCTAGGATGGCGGCCAGATCAGGGGTGATGCCAGGAGATCCAGAGGGACCAGCATCCGCTTGCTTGTTCACTCCAGCTTTGCTACGGGTGGAAACCATCTTCAGAGAAAAACGGGTACTAAAGGTGTTCGTCTCATGCCCCACGGTGGGCGCCAATTGTTCCTGTAGAGAACAAATAAGATGAGTTAGGCACAAGTGTCACCTTACCATGTAGTCCGCTATCTCTTCAGTTGTTCTCTCCCCGGTTGATACATGTCAGCTTGAACCCAGGAGGGGTTACTTGCAGAAGAGTCTCCGAAGCTCAAGTAAGTCAAAGCTCTCAGAAAGTCAAATCAGTGATTAATGAATGCGTACCTTTAATTACTGGGGTCCATGCGCATTTATAGAGCATTAATGATGTCTGGTTATCCAATGGTCCGTGCCTTGTCTTGGGCCCTAGCTTGGGCTATGAGTGGGCCTGGGTCCTAATCCAGGCTCTTAAGGCCTATTGAACGTGGGGGCTTCCATTTTACCAAGTCTTCAAGAGCAGTCTAATTCGTTTACTTCTTGACTTGTCAGATGTCGTCCTTGGCCGCATACTATCCATGTTGGCCACTTTGTAGCCTTTATTCAGTTAAGTTCGGGACCATAGCGGCCCAGGTCATGTACTTGGGTTGTCTCTGGCATGTTCGTGAGGGTTATCATTTATATGGTTAAATTGACCAGGTGCGGTACAAGTTAGACTGACTCGACCTAGGTTGAATACTTGGCTGCCTTGATGCATTGTTTACTTATTTGTTCGAGTTTGGTTAGGTGTGGTACAAAGAGTATTAAACATTCTCATGTGAAAGTAAAATATACAATAAATACAAATATTATAAAATAATAGAAATATTCAAATATGAGACATAAATTTTTGGTTAAATTACTCTTTTGGTCCCTCTATTTGTTATGAAATTTCAGTTTGGTCCTCAAGTTTTTCATTGTCTTAATTTCGTCCTCATTTTCTTAAAAATGACTCAATTTGGTCATCACCGTTAACTTTGACCAGGCAGTGTTAAAGTCAACGCCACATGTCAATTTCTGATTTTTTTGAATTTTTTTTGAATTTTTTTATTTTTTTATTTTTTGAATTTTTATTTTTATTTTTTACAGTGTCACAATACAGTTGTGCCACATGTCAAAATGACTCAATTTGGTCCCTATATTTGTTTTTAGTTTCAATTTAGTCTTAATTTTTGTAAAAATGAAGCAATATTGTCCCTCCTTAGATTGACACTCAATTTAATATTTGTATATAACTTATGATGATATTCTTAATAAAATTGATGTTTTTATTAAATGTTTGTAGAAATATTTTTAAATAAGTTGTTTTTAGTTTTATTATTAAACAAAGTTAAACCCCAAACTTAATTTCAAAAATTAACAATTTTGTCATCATATATAAAGGCATCAAGTGTATCATATTATACAAACTTAGTGAAGAATAAAAATCAAATAACTTGTCATACATAAGTTTAGGAACTAAATTTTAAGTTCAAAACAAAACCAAAGTCTAATGTTTTGTACAAAATTTAAAGTTAATTTAAAATATTTATACAAATATTTAATAAAAACGTTAATTTTAGTAAGAATATCACCATAAAATTTATAAAAAAGTAAATTTAGTGTCAATTTAAGGAAGGACAATATTACTTCATTTTTACAAAAATTGAGACTAAATTGAAACTAAAAACAAATATAGGGACTAAATTGAGTAACTTTGACACGTGACACAACTATGAAGTGACTCATGTAAAAAGTTAAAAAAATTTAAAAAAGTTTTAAAAAAAATTTTAAAAAAATTCAAAAAAATTCAAAAAATTCAAAAAAACAAGAAATTGATATGTGGCGTTGACTTTAAAACCGTCTAGTCAAACTAACAATGAGGACCAAATTGAGTCATTTTTAAGAAAATGAGGACCAAATTGAGACAATGAAAAACTTGAAGACCCAACTGAAATTTCATGACAAATAGAGGGACTAAAAGAGTAATTTAACCTAATTTTTTTTTAATTGACATACATCATTTTAACATAATTATATAAAGGTTATGATAAGATGAAAAATATATTGGAGATGCGAATGAGTTTCATGACAAATCAAATAATTAGAAGAAATAAAAAATAAAAAAGTATATATATATATATATATGTATGTATAGGGTTACTTAATTAATTGTGAATATTTTAATAATTTAAATGGGGACGGGTATTATGGCGGGATATGTACATCCCCATACCCAATTCAAAAAAGTCGAGGATTCTCCACACCTATACCCATACCTAGTTAGATATTCTCCATCAAAACGGAGATGGGTTCGGACAATACTTACGGGAGTGGGTTTATTTGCCATCTCTATCCGTTGTGAATTTTATCTTCAGATACCCATAGGCACATGTATTTTTGTCATCCCTAATCGCAGTGGCGAATCTTGCTCAATATTTATAGGGTGCCAAAATACACTTAAAATTTATATATTTAATTATGGATCTGTAAGATTATTCAAGTCAATAATAATTGAATCAATACTAAAATTTTTAGTTATATTTTGTTTTTAATGTAAATAATCATATCGTCAACCAAAAAATTCATCTTCTGTCTTATTTTGCAATCTTATTTTGATAATTTTCATTGTAGAAAATTATCTTTCTGATATAGTTGTAGAAACAAGAAGAGTTAAAATAAGACGAGACGGATTAAAAAATCAATCATGTAGATGTATTTGACTTCCTATTTTTGTCAAAGATTGATTTTTTCTATTTTCTTCCTCATGGTAGCTTCCATTTTATCTCTTTTAAATAATTAATTTATTCTTTTATTTCTTCATCAATATACTTATGTTTTAAAAAAAAATACTAAAAGATAATTTATCATAATCTAAATAAAAATTGTGATACGTAATTAATAAAAGAAAAATATATGATAATCAAGTCACAATTAAAAACCAATTATTAAAAAACACTTAGTGCATTACTTTTTCTTCTATATTTATAAAAATGAATATATCAAATGCTCGTGAGATAAAAAATAATATTAATTATTAAACTAATATTTCACTATCAATTGAGAAAAAAAGAATTACTTTTTTCTTCAATAATAGAAGAAAGCATACAAAATGAGAGCACAAAATAGTGATTTTGTGTTTAACTTTCTTTTTTTCTTCATAAACAAAAGAAAACAAAACAAGTAAAAGTCTAAAGTGGGTACAATATGTGAGAAACTCAAAAAACAGTGAGAGAAAAAATAAAAAATATCTTAATAAATTTTTTTATTTTTTATTAAATTTAATTTTATGCTTTATTATTTATTAGCATTAAATATTATATTTTATAAAATAAATAAAAAGATACTATTTTAATTTTTATCAATTCCCAATATATACTTTTATTATTTAAAAAATTTCAAAAAATCAAATTTCTTATACATAATTTAAAAAATAAAAAATAAAACACTTTTCATATAACATAAATAAAAATAATTCAAAAAAAGTTAGGGGGCACGACTCCCCATGTCCCTTCATTGGTCCGGCGTTATCGTGTTGTTCACAACTTTAACTTTTTATTATAGGACAAAAGGAGAAGGAAGAGCAAACTTGTAATAGTAAATAGAAAATGGATCGAGAAGAGAAAATAAATTAGAAAAAGTCACCTTTTTCCAAGGACAAGTGCCACATAGATTCACCACTAGAGATGGCAAATAAACCCGTGCCCGTGGGTATCACCCGAACCCGTCCCCGTTTTGACGGGGAATCCCCGCTTTGACTGGGTATGGGTATGGGTATGAGTAATACCCGAAATTTTCAACTGGGGATGGGGATGGGGATATATATATACCCGCCCAAATACCCGTTCCCGCTTAAATTACTAAACTATTTATAATTTATTAAATAATCTAAAAAATATATATAAATAAATAATATATTTACACATAAAATATAATATAATATAATATAATATAATATAGTATATATACATATA
>Ga0214543_1009458_pt1 | contig 15119 bp, 14 predicted proteins | sample CNSS2metaG_FD_160094 | JGI IMG/M metagenome (GOLD analysis project Ga0214543, IMG submission 160094) | Root nodule microbial communities from cowpea collected in UCLA plant growth center, Los Angeles, California, USA - CNSS2 | ecosystem: Host-associated > Plants > Roots > Nodule | place: USA... | reverse complement strand
ATATCTACGTATGAAATAAAAAAATTTGTGTAATTAGAAGAAGAAAAATTACCTTAAAGATTAAATCTTAAAAAAGTCAAACAATTGAGAGAGTAAGAAATATGTTATATATATATATATATATATTAGATTATTTAATAAATTATAGATTTTTTACTAATTTAAACGGGGGACGAGTATTTGGGCGGAGATATATATATATGCCCATCCCATCCCCAGTTGAAAACTTCGAGTATTATCCATACTCATATTCATACTCAGTCAATGCGAGGATTTCCGTCAAAACGGGGACGAGTTCGAGTAATACCTACGGATATGAGTCTATTTGTCATTTCTAGTGATTATATCTAAATTCTGTTAAGAATAGTTATATTATTTTAAAATTAAATTTTAACAACTATAATATGTGTTTAGTGGTTATAATTATAAAAGATAATGTAAGGCCCTATATTTTTCTGCCTTATTTTAAAAAGGGGTTGCCCCAATTAGTTGGGCCTAGGGCTGGCCCAAAGGGAACCAAGGACCCTAAACTGCCCTAACCCTTCTCTTCTCTTCTCACTTTCAGAAAACAAACGCTTTGCTCTTCTCTTCTCTTCCAAAACTGTGCTCTGCTAGGGTTTGATTTCCTAGCCTCCGTCAAGTTCGCTCAAGCTCATTCTTGCTCCGCGTAAGTTACTCTCCAACTCATACCACTTATCCCTTGACATATTTTCGTGTTTTCCAGTTAAGGTTTCGTAGTGAGCTCATCTTAAGATATGTCCCGCTATTTTTCCAGCTTCTAAGCCTATTCCTAGAGTTGTTGTGCTTCGTGGTTGGTGTCGAGGTCCTGTACTAGCTCATTCTAGGTAAGGGAAGCTAGGGTTTCGAGTTTTAAATCATTTTTTGCCTGTTTTTGAGTATGCTTGGTGTTTGTATGGATTAACGTTGTTGTGAACATGTGGGATGCCTTGTGTTGTTATTTGGATGTGAAAATGTGACTGGTGCAAGTGAGAACAGGGGCGAGAACTAATAATCTCGCTCAAGCGAGCTTGTCTCGCCTAAGCGAGACTAGCAGAGGCTCGCCCAGGCCTTTTGCGCGAGCTGTCGCTCAGGCGGGCCATCTTTGTTTTGAGCAAGAAAATGCCTCACTCAGGTGAGGAGATCTCGCCTAACCGAGCTAGTGCAAATGGCCACTATTCCTGATTGTCGAGCTCTCGCCTAGGCGAAAGGAGCTCGCTTGAGCGAGACCTTTCTGCCTAAGCGAGAAGCTGGGCAAGAATGTAGCCTGTTTTGTTGTTTCTCTGTTCTCAAATGTTGGCTATATGTTTGGATTGATCTTGACTTTAAAGTATGAATTGGATGATTATGTATGAATGAGATAATCTATATTCTGTGATGAATGAGCTTAACATGATTTGGGCATGTCGCATGTATGGATTGATTCATGGTTTGAATATGACGAGTTTGTATGGATTTGATATGGGATATGAATGAAGAGGGGTTATAAAGTTTGGTATGCTTGATAAATGCTTATTTGGCTGTTGAAGTATGAATGGTATGTGGTTAAGACGTAATTCCATGACAGTGTCGTGGTGGTGCCTCATTGGTTAGGACGTAATTCCATGAGTCTCTAGGTGAGACTTCATGGTGGTGCCTCAGTTGGTCGGGACGTAATTCCTTGACCCCTATTAGTGGGAGTTCATGGTGGTGCCCCATCTATATAATTTAGTAAGGATTCAAGGTAAGGTTGCATCCTGACACTCTAAGGAGTCAGTCAGTCTCACGTAGAGCGGACTGACTCTTTTGGTGAGAGTAGCGGAGGCCTGAAATTCATTAAGGGCTAACCTTGTGTGTGGGAGTTGAGACATTGTAACACTTAGCTCGGGGGCTGAGCAGCTCGGTAGAGCAGGGATATCCACCACAAGTGTAAGCATTTGCTGAATCCGACTAGATTATATGTATCCGGATGAGTTGAGTCTGAGTCTTAGAGTATTGTTTGAAAGGTCATAACATGTTTGGATGACATATACTGATTGGACTGTGAAATAGCATGTAACTGTGTGATAAACTGTTTTCCACTCTAGCTTACCCTTTTGTTGTTTGTTGTATGTCTTGTATGTGTGGTTTTCTCTTTTGCGATGATCATCAATTTATTGATGTGAGCAGATGCGAGGAACACCCGTGGTCAACAGGGAGGTGATGGTTTCGCTGCGTAGCCTACCTGGGCTGGATTCTACTGTTTTGGGCTTTCTCATAAGGCTATGGCTCATGTACTATTTTGTCCTTTAGTACTCTAATATCTATTGTTGAGTTCTTGTATATTGTTTGGTATTGGCATCTGGATGTGCCTTGGATTTAGGGATGGCAACGGGGCGGGGCAGGGACGGGTTTCACTATCCCATACCCATCCCCGGAAATAAAATTCATCCCCATCCCCATACCCAAACCCAACAGGTATCAAAATTTTATCCCATTCCCACCCCCACCGAGTAACGGGTATAATCTCGTACCCATACCCGTACCCGTTTCCTTACTACTTCAATATAAATTTTAAATAATTTTTATAAAATAATAAAAAATTACGGTAAATGAAAAATAATATTATCAAATATTCAGTATTAGGAGGATGGTTGTTTCTTCGATATCAAATACTTTAAAATAAATTATAATTGTTTACATTTTACATTGGAATACCAAATAAAATTTCATGAGAACTAAAATGTTTATTAAATTTGCAAACTGCAAACATTAATGAAAGCTAGTTGATAAAATTTAAAAATATTTTAAAAAAAATTTAAAGGAAAACAAATATTCAAATTAAAATATATTTTAAATGTTTGTTTACTTCAATTTTTTAAATTCTAATGAATCTCTTTTTTTATACATTAATAAAATCACTTAATCAAAATGAAACAAATAACAAATAATAATAAAAAATTTAACATAGATATTGTATCTTTTGAACTCTAATATATGTTGGATGGTGATAAAAAAAATATTCATGGCAATTACATTAAATTTTGATATTGTAGTAAATAAAATTTATTTATACAATTATAGTAAAAAAATACAGTATGATTGATATAATAAGTTAGAAAATAAAAAATAATTAGATAAAATATACTAAAATAGTATTCTACATGATGAAAATAAACAACAAATAAAAATATTAAAAAATTAACAAATGTATGTCTTATAAACTATTGAAAGAAATCACACAAAGATAAACAAATGTATAATTAAGGGTATGATAAGATAAAAAATACCTTAGACACCTAAGAACACTTTTCAAATATCAACATATATACTGAATGGTTGATAAATAATTGTTTTAGCGAAACAAAAAAGATCTTCAAATGAAATAAAAATTAATAAAAATAAGTAAAAAGTTTTTTTTTTTATATTACCTAGTAAATGAAAGGTTTATGTTATTAAATACTTAAATTGAGAGTATTAAACATACTCATGTGAAAGGAAAATATACAATAAATAAAAATATTAAAAAAATAATAGAAATATTCAAATATGAAACATAAAATTTTTTTAATTGACATACATCATTTTAACATAATTACATAAATGTCATGATAAGATGAAAAATATATTGGAGATGCGAATGAGTTTCATGACAAACCAAATAATTAGAAGAAATAAAAGATTGATATATATATATATATATATATATATATATATATATAGGGTTACTTAATTAATTGTGAATATTTTAATAATTTAAATGATGACGGAGATATGGCGGGGATATGTACATCCCCATAACCATCCCCATACTCAATTGAAAAAGTCGAGGATTCCCCATACACATACCCAGTCAATTCGGGAATTTCCCGTCAAAACGGGGACGAGTTCGGGCAATACTCACAGGGACGAGTTTATTTGTCATCTCTACTTGAATTTTTCCTCTTAGTACTTTTGGATAATTAAGTAGAGTGACGTCGTACTCTGAACCTTCGCTCATTATATTATATTATATAATATTTTCATTTAATTGAGTTTAATTATTAAATGGGACGTTACAAATAACATTATTTTGTTTTTCTTCAAAGACGGTGTGTTTTCTTAACTGTGAACTAACAATATTTAAGCTTTTATAAAATTATAATAGAATTTTAAATAACTTTAAGCATTAAAATCTATTTTTAGTAATAATCGATGAAGCTCCATCATGAAATAATTTGAAGTGAAAAGGTGACGAGAAAGAGAAAGGGAAAAAAAGATAAAGTTTACTAAGGAGAATTAATTATAAAAGTAAGAACTTTACTTATAATTAATTTTAGATTTTATTAAATATATATTTAATTTTATTGTAAATTAGAATTATTAAGAACTTTCTCACATTAAATTATAAATAAATTAAATATGTATTCAACATATTTTTTTAATAAGATCTCAAATTAGGGCTTTAGGGTTGAAAATGACTCTCTTTAGAAATGAGAAACTTAGTAATGAACATCTTTATAATTTAAAGTAAAGATGAAAACGGAAATAAAAATGTTAAGTAAACTAATTAATATTTTTGGTGAATACGACAAAATAAAATACGAAAGAAATTTTATAATAGGATAGGTACATACTTCAATCAGACTAAAATATAATTTCTTATCTTATCTCTTTGTTCTCCTTGGGTTATAAATCCATCATGGTTATTGAGAACACGTCCTCTCCAGCTCATAGACGACAGAATCGTGTCTTTTCTAAACTAGTAAATTTCAAGTAAACCAATAATCGTTACTATTTATTTTATTATTATTATTTTATCATTTTCTTTCTTTTTTTAAATACCTGAAGCGGTAAACCCTAGCTGAACCCTCTTTCCGGCAGCCCCAATGGACTTCACTCCACCGCCGATCGAGGACGGTTTCACCGCCGAGAAGCTCTTCTCGCAGGGCTTCTCCTACACTTACGATGACGTCATCTTCCTGCCCCACTACATCGACTTCGCCGCCGACGCCGTCGACCTCTCCACGCGCCTCACGCGCCGCCTCCCACTCGCCGTCCCCCTCGTTGCCTCACCCATGGACACAGTATCCGAGTCCGCCATGGCCAGTGCCATGGCCTCCCTCGGCGGCATCGCCATCGTGCACTCCAACGTTCCGGCAGCCGCCCAGGCCTCACTCGTTCGCGCGGCCAAGTCCCGCCGCGTCCCCATCCTCTCCGAGCCCGCCTTCGCGGCCCCCTCCGCCGTCATCGAGCACGAGGACGACTTTGCGGCCTCCCCCTTTCTCCTCGTCACAGACATAGGCGCCGCCGGCGGGAAGCTCCTCGGCTATGTCGCGAAGCGGGACTGGACTAATCAAAAAGACAAGAGCTTAAGGGTGGGCGACTACATGGCGCCTCCGCCCCGGCGCGCGCCATGGAACGCAGACCTGAACAAAATTCATGAGATCATGGAGAATGAGAAGAGTGGTGCAGTGGCTTTGGAGAGGGACGGTGAGGTGGTGGATTTGGTGGTCAGAGAGGAGGTGGAGAGGGTGAAGGGGTACCCCAAATTGGCGGCTCCGGCGACGGTGGGGCCAGATGGGGAGTTTATGGTGGGGGCGGCGATGGGGACGAGGGAGGATGATAAGGAGAGGCTGAAGCATTTGGTGAAGGCTGGGGTGAATGTTGTTGTGTTGGATAGTTCTCAAGGGAACTCAATTTATCAGTTGGAGATGGTGAAGTATGTGAAGAGTGTCTACCCTGAGCTTGATGTGATTGGTGGTAATGTTGTGACCATGTACCAGGCTGAGAATTTGATTCAGGCTGGGGTTGATGGGTTGAGGGTTGGAATGGGGTCTGGGTCCATTTGTACCACCCAGGAGGTTTGCGCTGTGGGACGTGGTCAGGTATATTTAATTCCTTAATCGATCACTGATTGATTGATTATTGGTTGATTATTGATTGATTTGTTATTCATTGAATGGTTGTTGATTTCTGATTGATCCTGTTTACCCTTAGCGTCAAATATATTTTTTGGTTCATGGACATGATCCATAAGTATTAAAAGGCTTCTCCTTAAAATCAATTCTGAGGTAAGTGAAGTCTGAACAAATACTGCTTTTTTCCAAGGAACAAATCCGGCAAGTGCTCTAACAGTTTAACTTTGGGTTCAGTATATTAACCACTTGAAACCAACTCATTAGTTCCCTTAACATCAAATTTAAGTGTGTGATTTGCTTTTAGGCTTTAAATTGTTGTGGATGTTGTTTAGCTGCTTAGAGACTCCGAGTCCTTGATTTTGTAGACAGAATTGTGTCATGGATGGGTTTCTAGAACCTTGGTCTGCTATGTTTGGCTTTGAGTTGTGATAAGAATTTGTGTTGGCTGGATTCGAGGATCAATGAATCTTTTTGAGGATTGGGTCAACTTTTGGGATTGATAATGTTTGATAATTGGCGATGGTCTTTTGTCAGGAGTTTAGGGTGTCTACAGACTACAGTTAGCGACTTGACTCTTGAGGGCTTTCTCTGTGCTGCTTTTTAAAATGTGTTTCATGTATTGAATATTTGCGAAACTACTTTTACTGTTTCTTGAAAAGTGTATGAAAACAGGAAATGGGGTAAAAGTAGGTTAGCGCTATGTTTTACTATTTGATAACAAATATTAAAATAAGGTATCAAATTCTTAATATTGACTATTTGAGTATATGCATTTCAGGCAACTGCTGTTTACAAGGTCTCGTCCATTGCATATAAAAGTGGTGTTCCTGTCATTGCCGATGGTGGCATCTCAAACTCTGGTCATATTGTTAAGGCTTTATCATTGGGAGCGTCAACTGCTATGATGGGAAGCTTCTTGGCTGGTAGCCATGAGGCTCCGGGTGCTTATGTATATCAGGTATTTATGAAGGCCTGATGCAATATTGGGAAGTCTTTGATTTCCTTTTTGTCTGTTTATTCCTTAAATATATTCTCAGCACATGTGTAAGTATAGTGTTATAAGGAAAATCTCTTTAGAAATAGAGAACAGGGCAAGACTGTATTTTCTGTTCTTCTGTTAGGGACTGTATGTTAGATTTTTATAGTTCTGAAAATGTGTATATCTTTCTCTCACACTGACTCTCTCTGTGATTCCTTTTCTTTCCCATCTCTTAGTTTCTATAAATTGTCCATTCCTCTTTCTTTTGCTGATGACTTGTTACATGCTAATTTGGTATTTATATCTTTTACTAATTACCATTTCTGCACCAGAATGGTCAACGTGTCAAAAAGTATAGAGGTATGGGTTCCCTAGAAGCTATGACTAAAGGGAGTGATGCAAGGTACTTGGGTGATACAGCAAAGCTAAAAATTGCTCAGGGGGTTGTTGGAGCTGTCAAGGATAAGGGTTCTGTCTTGAATTTCATACCATACACCTTGCAAGCAGTCAGGCAAGGGTTCCAGGATATCGGCGCCTCTTCCCTACAGTCTGCTCATGACCTTCTAAGGTCCAGGGTGTTAAGACTGGAGGTATGTTTAAGCCACTTTTAATTATTTATTTCTTGCTCTGGCTATTAACATTAGATTATCAAAGAAGTTTCTTTATTTGCACTATAAAAAAGGTGATGCTATTTGTTGACTGATTCCCCATTTCCTATTGAACCCATTTATTTGACTTTGTGGAAAGCTAGGATACTGTAGTTCTAAAAGGAAAACCCTTTTGTCCGTTGTATTCTTAAACTAATAACGCAAGATAAGTAGTAATAGAAATTGCGGCAATTTGTTAGGATGGATTAGAAAGGAATAGATTAATCTGATGGAATTCATAGGTCCATTTTCTTGGTTCTAAATACACCTTGAATTTAACAAACAATAATTGTTTTCTTAAAATTTTAGGTTACCTGAATAGATTCCATTGATTTAAAAACAAAATATAAACAAATGTTTTGCTAAGTGTAAGACTGTGTACAATGAGCCTTTCTCAACCGGGGTATGTTAGTTAATTGTTGTTTGTCTAGGGGGAGACTTTTGTATTTGTTTTGAGTCTGTAATTTGCTGTATTTAGAGGCCACAAGTGTTTTGCATCAACAGAACTTTGTTCATTGATCGCCGTAACTATAACCTTGATGTTCATGTTCTGTTCTTAATATCTGGTCTGTTCTTCCCAGGTCCGGACTGGAGCAGCACAGGTTGAAGGTGGAGTTCATGGGCTGGTTTCTTATGAAAAGAAATACTATTGATGTGTGAAACCATCCATCCCAAATCATAAGCGGTGCTATAATCCCTTGTTGCAGTAGACCATAAAAGAAGGGAACACAATGTCATTGGGTTAGCGGCAACATGTTGCTGCTGTGTCAAGCGAATTGAAGTCTATACCTCCAATAGAACATCGTGGAAATTTTTTCCTGAGGTTCTGAAGGAAGAACACTGATTTCGTGGGAGTTTTATGTCCATTAGGTTTTGTTTTTGTCAAATTTGTCATGGACTTACCTAAATATATTTTGCATGTTTTCATGTTAAGTAAACATTATTGTTATCCGTAGTACCGCAAAAACTTTTGGTTTGGAATAATATAATGTGCCTGTGGCCTGTAGTGCCCTAACCAGTGGCAATACAAGTCTATTTAAATACTTGTTTACATTTATTGCTACCAAAATTAAGGTGATACACCCAGACCTTAAAAGCTTAGAAGAAAAAGAAAGGAATGAAATGAACAAAATGTATGTATTATTTTCAACAAAATGAAATAGAAGGATAACAAGTCTCACCCAACCCTCCTCAACTCTTAGCAAAACTGAATACAAATAGAACTTTTCTATTCTCCTCTACAATCTCTCTCTCCCCTAAGTGTTTGTCATCGTAGCCCTTTGGTTTGTCTAGTGTATATTTTGTCTCAATGTGTCCTGGTACTTTTGTGGGTTATTGGTTGAGGAAGCTCATTCATTCTTTGGGCCTCATCAATATCCTCCTCTTGAAGAATTGTCTTGTCCTCAATACTCGGTTAAGGATATTGAATCCTAATTGAAACTTCATCTCCTCATGTAGCCTCCTTTGTTGTCTTCTCTTTCCAATGGATGAGCCAATGATTCATTTGTTCTTCATTTATCATAACACTGTAGGAAGCTAGGATAGGGACAGGTTCAAATAATGGTTCTCTTCGAGTCACTCCTTTAAACATTTTGGTTCCTTGAGATGTTTCTACCTTCATGATTTGTTTTTCTCCTGTCAACAACCATTTCGACTAGAGAAACTAGCGATGACATGTCCAAAATCATATCAATGTGCTCTAAGTCAAACAAATAAGCATCCACCATAAAGTCTCAATCTTCTATTTCAATTTTAATTTTATGACACAATCCAAATGTTTGTCTTTGTCCATCAATATTTGCATACTCTTGGTGTCTCCCACTATTAACCTATTGCTTCAACCAACCCATTGCCTCAACCAAACCAATGTTCTAGAAATAAAGTTATAGAATGATGCACATATGACCATAATAAATAGAGACAATTCACGTATCTTTCTCTTAAATTTAAGAGTTCAAGGTGATTATGTTTTCTCAGGTCCTAAGTTGAGTAAACTCAAGGCGTTTCACTCATCATCAGCATCTCCCTCTTCAATCGCACATACATTTCCTGACACATTTTCTTCATTATCGCATTCCATTTGGATTTCATCACCCACTAATATGACCTGTACTTATTTCACGGGGCATTGGTGCATGAGATTATACGGTCTGTTAGAATTGCACAGCGGAATGTTTGTGTGTAGACAAAATCCAAGCGAGAGGGTGAATTTGGTTCCTAATAAAAATTGTGATTTTGAAATTTTCCCTTTTAATATCAAAGTTTAATTAAAACTCTTTCTTTTATTTTAATAGTCACAATAAAATATAGAAAGTAGGAAAGATAAAATTGTACAAGGTATCTTATACTGGTTCGGATCAAAAGATCCTACGTCCAATTGTTAATCTTTCTAAAGAGGGATTAACTCAAACACTAAAAGTAATAGATTACAAATAGAAATAAGAATAGTTAGAAAAGAAAGCACCTCTTTTGAAGCTACAAGAGATGAAAGACACCTCCCTTGAAATTCACAAGGGATGAACACCTCCTTTGAGTTCGACAAAAAATGAAGACACCTCTCTTGGATCACACAAGAGATGAAGAAACACCTTCCTTGAATTCACAAGGAATGGACACCTCCTTTGGATCACACAAAGGATGAACATCTTCTCCCAACAACAATAACAACACTCAATCACACAAGAACCCACTTGGTGAAAGTTATCGCTCTATCTACACTAGGTTTTTCAATGTCTTTCCATAGAGAGTACTCAAGTACTCAGACTTCGCTAACTTATATATCTTGTAAAGAGGACTCTCACCTTCATTTATAGAAGCCACTTTCGAACTTAGGTTAAGAATATGAAAAGTCAAGTTACAACTCCCATTGATAATCGATTATCACAGTGGCTTTTCTTGAAAAAACATTTATTGAGATAATTGATTATATTATGAGATAATCGATTATTCTAGCCAGTTTTGCAAAAATTAAAACTCTCTTAGTGCTCTACTACTTGGGTTCTACCTTTTGACTCCTAACCTACTAATTTAACTATTTTAAAGAAGATACACAAATTACAAGACTTCAACAACTAAACTACTAAAATCTTAAGTCTTCAATGTATCTCTTGAATCCAAACATTTTTTAAGTCTTCAATTATTTCTCCATGAATCATCATTAAGTTTTCACACTTCTCCATAATAAATTATCATCAAAACTCTTTATTGAAACAAGATGTCTATCTTCTTCTTTTGTAAACAATCTCCCCTTTTTTTATGATCAAAATTTATTAAAGACTTATGATATGTTTTGTTCTTAATCAACAACTTAAGAGAAAAGAATAGTTAATATATAAGATAGATAAATTACTTTTCTCCCCCTTTCTAAAACAAAAGGTATTATAAGACATCAACATAAACACATATCTCCCCCTCAAAGAGATACAAGTTATCACAAGATATCAACACAAATATATTTGTATTAGAGCCTATCAAACATTTAAAACACCATCCTCTCTTTCACCTATCCAAAAATTCTTGATAAGCTAAATGAACTATTCCCTTATCTTTAGGCCCACTTTTATTATTTTTAATGAGTTCTTTTGTTGTGTTTGGTCCAGACCAATTAATCCCTCCACCAGTCCCTTGGTTTTTGGGAATGATGTGCCTTGAAATATTTGAACTAGTCTTGTAACCTGGATAACCTTCCGATTGTGTTTCTTTTTTCCCATGTCATTCTTTGTGCTTATTCGAGAACTTCATATCAATGGCTCTTGCTATGTTCATTCTTCTTCTTCTCGTAAGTGGACTTACAACATGCAAACTTCAGATTCGGGTCCTAATTTCTTCACGCAACCCGTGAATAAAGTAAGCAACGTATTGTTCATCATGTAATTTGGGCACCTCATCCATTAAACAGTCAAATCTTTGTATGTATTCTTCTATACTCCCTATTTACCGCAGTGATGTCAATTGCTCAAATACACATCCCTCCTCCAAACCTCCATATCTTTCAATTAATTCTTTCTTCAAATACTCCCAAGTTATTTATCATAATCATTTAACATTGCATTGAAGAAATGGATTGTGGCCCCCTCTATGCACAATTGAGCAAGATTCATCCTCACTGCCGAGCTAGTTTCTTGGACTCTAAAATAGATTTAAGCTCTAGTGATCAAACCAATAGGATCTTCTCCATCGGACATAGGTAGTTCAATCTTTTTCACTGATATTCTGAATTCATCTAGCATATCTCCTTCTAAGGACTTCAAGCACCACTAGAGGACTCTTATTCTTAGGCCCAATAAAGATCTCTCCCTCCACGTGAGATATTTTCTCCCAGCTACGAGTTATCAATTCCACTAACTTCGATTAGTTTACCACAACTTCCTTAGGCATCGTCTCTATCACTGATTGGTTTTGAACAACTTGGAGTCGTATCTCTTCCATGATAGTTGTCATTCGTTCTAATTCTCCCTCTACAATCTTAATCCTAACATTCATGACTATTGTATTTTCTGGTTCCCATGTTTTCACCTCACTTCCTTTTTTCTTTGGTAGCATTCACTGACACAAAGGGATCCAACAAGTCGGAACAAATAATATAGATCCACACTTTAAAAGCTCAAAAGAAAAAGAATGGAATGAAATGAACACTCATGTGTTTATTATACTCTTAACAAAAACATGAAATAGAAGGATAACAAATCTCACCTAGAGTTACGCTCCTCTCTTGTGCAACACAAACAATTCTTCTCTTCTCTCATCCAAAAATCCATCTCCCACTACTCTTAACAAGATTGAATATAAATAGAATCTCTCTATTCTCCTCCGCAATTTATCTCCCTTGAGTTCTTCTTTCTTATGTATACTTTTTCCCACCATGTCTTGGTACCTTCGTGGACTATTGGTTGCAGAAGCCCACTTCGAGCCTCATCATATGACCTAAAAGTAATTATTTTATGGTTCTTGACAGTAACTTTCGTGGGGGCTTCTCCCTGCACCTCCAAACACTTCTTTTGTACCTCCAAAAATCTTTTAAATTCTCATTTTGCCTTTTAGTTAAAAGTAACAACTTTTTTTCTCTCTCTAACCTCACCCCCAAGTTTTTTTCTCCTCTGAATGTCGACATCTGGTACCTTGGTTTGTTCTATGCATGTCGATATCTAGTACTTTATTATTTTTTAATTTTTTGTCGTTATGGATGTCGACATACGCTATTATATATTTTTTTCATCTATGAATGTGAGCATCCGGTGTTTGATTTTGTTCTACGAATATCGACATCCGATAATTCATCTATTTTTATTTTAATTTTTTAACTGTTACAATTGTGAACATCCAAGATTAATTTTTTTCATTTACGAATAACATATGATGTGATTTTTTTTTTCATGGATGTTGACATCCAGTTTCTAATTTGTAAGGCCCAGTTTTCTGCCCTAATGTTTTAAGGGTTGCCTTTTGTCTAATGGGCCTAAGGGTTGGCCCAAAGAGGAAAATCAGACCTTAATCTGCCCTAACGTTTCCATTTCCCCTCACTTTCAGAAAAAAATAGTCACCTCTTGCCTCTTTGAGCAGTTGCGAAGCTCTGCTAGGGTTCAGCCATTGTTTCTCGTCAAGTGAGCTCAGACCAGTTTTCTACCCTTTGTAAGTCAGCTCCCAACTCATACTCTTGCTCCATTCTATTCATTTTTCATAGTTCCAACTAGGGTTATCTTGATGAACTCATTTTAAGCTCGTTCCGCTATTTTTCAGCTCTCGAAGTTATTGTTTGAGCTACCGTTCATCATAGTTCGGGTGTCAAAGTCCTCTGCTAATCCCTTTCCAGGTAAGGGAAGCTAGGGTTTCAAATTTTAAGTTATGTTTGGCCTGTTCTTGAGTATGCTTAGTGTTTGTGTGGATTGTATGTTGTTATGGATGTGTGGGATACCTATATGATTGTTTGGATGTGAAAATACAACTACTGCAGGTGAGAACAAGGGCGAGAGCTGATAACCTCGCCCAGGCGAGTCAGGCTCGCCTAAGTGAGACTGGCAGAGGCTCGCCTAAGCCTTCTGCGCGAGCTGCCGCTCAGGCGGGTGGTCCTGGTTTTGAGCGAAAGAATGCCTCGCTCAGGCGAGGAGAGCTCGCCTAAGCGAGCTAGTGCGTTTGGTCCTTATTCCAGATTGTCAAGCTCTTAGTGTATTGATTGGAAGGTCATAACATGCTTGGATGATGTGTGTATATTGGACTGTGAAAGTATATCTGATTGCATGATAAAAATCTTTTGGCTCTAGCTTACCCTTTGCTTGTTTGATTGCTTTGTATGTGGTTCTTCTATCTTTGCGATGATCATCAATTTATTGATGGGAGCAGATGCGAGAGGTACACGTGGTCAACAAGAGAGATGATTCCGCTACTTAGCCATCTGAGTTGGATTTTACTACTTTGGGCTTTCTCTTTGGGGCTATGGCCCATGTGCTAGTATATCGTTTAATTTCCTATTTTGATTCTGTAGCACTTCGTATCTCGTTTAGTTTTGGCATCGTGGATAGTTGTAAGGATAGTTGTAAGGATTTAAGTTTAAACTTCAGGATTGCGCTGTTATATTATATTGTGTGACGCTTCATTTAATTATGGTTATTAATTAAATGGGGTGTTACACAATTCACTGAAAAACATTTAAAAAAAACATTAACTGCATTTCCATATACAATTAACATATGTTAAATTATATAAATTTTTTATTTTATAGTAATTTAAATATTTATTATATTTTCTTTAAAGATTCATTAAATTAAAATTTAAACGAATTAAAATATATTTTATTTTATATTAATTTATATAAATTTGTAAAAAAAAATTATATTAATATTTATTATTTTAAAATTATAAAAAAATAATTTTTAAAAAATTTTTAACCGGATTTCCACAATCCGATTAACATGTGAAAATTTTATTAATTTAAATATTTAATAATTTTAATAAATTACAATTTAAACAAATAAAATATCTTTTATTTTATATTTATTTATATAAAATTTATAAAATATTATATTAATATTTATTACTTTTTATCTAAAAAATATTTTTTTTAAAAGTGTTAACCGAATTTCCATTAACATTTGTTAAATTATTTTAATTTAATTTATCTCAAAATATTATTTATTTTTAATATATTAATTTTAAAATATATATTAAACAAATTAAAAAATTAAATTATAATTAAATTTAATAAGAAAATAACAGTAAAAAAGTAAAAACTAAATAAGAAAACAAATATTAAAAATAAAATAAAATAAAAATAATATATATATATATATATATATATTTTTTTTTTCTTTTTTTTTATATTAATTATTTGGATGTCGATATTTATAATTAAAAAAATACAATAATAATGTCGACATTTGTAATGATTTTTCTTTTAAAATAAAGTATGAAATGTCGACATTAAAAAAAAGTAAATAAATATTAAATGTTGACATTCATCGATGAAAAAAAAGATATAATATTAGATGTCAAAAGTTCAACCTTGTTGAACAATTTCTTGATTCTGTCTTTTGACTCCCCAAGGCACTGCATGCAATAAAACATACATTTTATTCCCTCAAAGTCTCAAAAATCGTCTACTACTACAAGTGTGGTTACAATGTCAAGATTTTTGCTGTCTTTTCA
>Ga0214543_1009456_pt1 | contig 15123 bp, 4 predicted proteins | sample CNSS2metaG_FD_160094 | JGI IMG/M metagenome (GOLD analysis project Ga0214543, IMG submission 160094) | Root nodule microbial communities from cowpea collected in UCLA plant growth center, Los Angeles, California, USA - CNSS2 | ecosystem: Host-associated > Plants > Roots > Nodule | place: USA... | reverse complement strand
AAATTGATAAGAATTAAAATAGGTATCTTTTTATTTATTTTATAAAATATAATATTTAATGCTAATAAATAATAAAGTATAAAATTAAATTTAATAAAAAATAAACAAATTTATTAAGATATTTTTTTATTTTCCCTCTCACTATTTTTGAGTTTCTCACATATTGTATCCACTTTGGACTTTTACTCGTTTTGTTTTCTTTTGTTTATGAAGAAAAAAAGAAAGTTGAACACAAATTCATTATTTTGTGCTCTCATTTTTGTATGCTTTCTTCAATTATTGAAGAAAAATGTAATTTTTCTTCTCAGTTGATAGTGAAATATTAGTTTAATAATTAATATTATTTTTTATCTCAGGAGCATTTGGTATATTCATTTTTATAAATATAGAAGAAAATGCTATGCACTAAGTGTTTTGTAATAACTAGTTTTTAATTGTGTCTTGATTATCATATATTTTTCTTTTATTAATTATGTATCGCAATTTTTATTTAGATTATGATAAATTATCTTTTAGTATTTTTTTGTTAAACATAAGTATATTGATAAAAAAAATAAAAGAATAAATTAATTATTTAAAAGTGATAAAATGGAAGCTACCGTGAGGAAGAAAATAGCAAAAATCAATCTTTGACAAAAATAGGAAGTCAATTACATCTACTTGATTGATTTTTTAATCCGTCTCGTCTTGTTTTAACTCTTCTTGTTTCTACAACTATATCAGAAAGATAGCTTTCTACAATTTACAATGAAAATTATCAAAATAAGATTGCAAAATATTACGGAAGATGAATTTTTTTGTTGACGATATGATTATTTACATTAAAAACAAAATATAACTAAAAATTTTAATATTGATTCAATTATTATTGAGTTCAATAATTTTACGGATCCATAATTAAATATATAAATTTTAAGTATATTTTGGCACCCGCACAAATATTGAGCAAGGTCCGCCACTGCGCGTGCCACGCCATTATGACAACCCTAGTTCCCAAAAATATTTATTTGCAGCAACGACTTGGAAATTATGTAAATCCTAGCTAGCTTCATGTCTGTCATTGAAGACTACATCTATATAGTATTAGCCAATAACCAATTTTCATGATGTCGTCATATCCAACTCTTCTAGTAATTTGAGAAGCTTTTAATTAATAAACTACAACCCACTCCAACTACCCTGTTGTAATTTATATCATTATTCAAATCTTCAATTTTATTATCATTATTATTACTTTATAATTTATTTATACTATTAATATATATATATATATATATATATATAGTTTTAAATTATCATCATAAATAATAATTATTTAGAGAGTTTATGAATTTAATTCTTCCTAACAAAAATTAACAATAACATTGACCAATAAATAAAAAATTATAATTATTTTTTTCAATATTAAATTTATAGGAGTCATTTATGTATTCATAACATAACTTCTAAAATTTTGGTTGAATTGATTATTTTTTAGTGTGTTATATATTTCGGATAACGAGTGATTGATATTAAAGGAGATGGTGTTATTATATGTATATTATAAATATACACAGTTCAAAATTGTTCATATATATTTATGTGAATTAAATTATTGTGTCCATAAGTTAGTTAATCTAACTTTGATTTATAAAAAATAGTATAAATGATTTAATATTTTTTATATTCATGTTCTGTGAAGTGCATTCTTTTATCATGGATTTGTTACGATTCTTTATGATATATATTATTTTATTTATCTTTTTAATAAATTTTGACGAAATAAAGAATATTGATGTACTTTGAGTCTCGATATGGCTAAAAAATTGCAAATACATTAAATTTTTATAAAAGAATATTTAAAATTATCAAGACATATTGCAAATATATATTGAATATTTTGAATATTTTAAATATTTAAAAAATGTGAAAAAATATCAATACGAAATATTTTGAATATAATATGACATTTATGGAAAAACTCTGTTTTCACTTTCAAGATGTCATCGTAAATTCCTTCAAAAAAACACCTTATGTTCTTATAAAAGTATAAACGCGTAAAACAAAAATCAATAGAAGTAATATTAATACAAAGGGTTATAAATTATCAAAATATCTAAAAGTCAGCGGAAACATGACTGAGTTACTATATTTGATTAGGTTTTTATAGAAAAAAATATTGTTTTGAGATCACAACAAGGTGACATAAATTTTAAATAAAATCACAATAATACTATTTTGAAAAGTGCTGTTCATAATCAAATCCATTAAAAAAGTACTTAAATATATATATCAACAAAATCGATATTCAATTAAAACAAAGATTTTTTTTATTCATTTTTTAAAATCTAAATGGGTCAGTTTAAATTGTGATTTTAAATTTTGAAACCAATTCAATAGGAACCGGATCAAAATCAATTGTTTAAACATTATATTACATACTATATTAATTATATTTGAAATATGTATAAGAATAAAAATTTAATAGAAACTTATTTTTATAAAGTTGTGACAAATGAACAACACAATAATATATGATAATTTTGAAGAGAAAAATGTCAAAGTAAAATAAATAAAAAATTAGCAGAAAAAACAAAACAGAGTGATTAGTTTTGATATTTATGTATTGAAAATATAGAAATGTTCAGAGAAGATTGGTTAAGTTATGAGAGATAAATCATAGGAATTATTCAGTATTTCTACCAAAATGTATAAAAAATACAACTTAAACACCTCTTTTCTCTGTCTTTCATGGAATAGTGTAGACACTATTTATTTATATTTTTCAGTTTTTTATGAAAAAGTTATTACATATAAATAAATTGTTTAATCATATATAAAGACAATGAGCACTTATAAAGTTGAAAAAATAATTATATATATTCAAAGTAAGTTGTGAAAATTGGTCCAGTTTAAATTTTGTTAGATGTTTATATTTATATAATTTTATTTTTAATTTATGCATAATTAATCAAAAATTGAATTAAAAGGAATTACAAACCCTCGTAATATTTAGACATAACTTTTTTTTTTAATATACCTCAGTAATTCTCCATTTATATTATTATAATATAGTTATCAAGTATAATTGTACTACGGATGAAATATCACAACAATAAAAAATATATATATATATATAACATTTTTTAAATTTTTATTTAATTAATATTTTAATTATATAAATTAAAATAATTATTATATTTATATATTAAATTACTTTAGTGTAACTAATAATCAAAAATTAGTTTATAAAAATTAAAAATATAAATTATAACAATAATTTATATTTACTTATTTACAAATATATATTAAAATTTAATTTTTAATTATTTAAACTTTAAATTTTAATTTAAAAAAATTAAAATTTTTAACCACCAAAGCATGATATAGTTCAACAATTTAAAAAATTACGCAGACCGAATTAAAACAAGTTGATGAGCTAAAATCCGAGCCACCGATTGATCGACTAACACGCGTGCCACACCATTATGACAACCCTAGTTCCCAAAAATATCTGTTTGCAGCATCGACTTGGTTATGTAAATTTTAACACGCTTCATGTCTGTCATTGAAGATTACATCTGTATAGTATTAGCCAATAACCAATTTGTTAAAATTGGTCCAGGTTAAATTTTGTTAAATGTTTATATTTATATAATTTTATTTTTAATGTATGCATAATTTTAATCAAAAATTGAATTAAAAGGCATTACAAACCCCTCGGAATATTTAGACATAACTTTTTTTTAATATACCTCAGTAATATAGTTTTAACTTACCATCATAAATAATAATTATGAATTTAATTCCCCCTAACAAAAATTAACAATAACATTGACCGATAAATAAAAAATTATAATTATTTTTTTCAATATTAAATTTATAGGAGTCATTTATTTATGTATTCATAATATAATTTCTAAAATTGGTCTAATATATTTTGAATATATGAGTAATAAGAAAAAAGTGTTTGATAAAGAAAGGTTTGCATGTTGATAATATGTGTATATAAGGTGGTTCACACTCTTGGTCTTTCACCACAACTCAACTTCAAGGCCCTTCTTAAGCGCCTCATTCCTTGCCTTCTTCTTTCTCACTCATTCACAACAAACCTCTGAGAAGTAAGATGTCATCTGAACTCTGCTCTCTCTTTCTTCCGCTATCCGCATGTTCAGCCATGCTCACTTTTGATGTTTTCATCGGTGTTATGTCCCTCGTGGCCATTTTCGGCTACTGGCTGGTTCCCGGTGGTCTCGCTTGGGCTCTGTCCAAGTTCAGACAGGGAAAACCTCTCACCAACAAACCTGCCATTCCCGGACCTTCTGGTTTTCCGGTGGTGGGTCTTGTTTATGCTTTCACAGGGTCTCTCACTCACAGAGTCCTTGCTAAGCTTGCTCACACCTTCGATGCCAAGCCTCTGATGGCATTCTCGGTTGGGTTTACTCGTTTCATCATCTCATCTCACCCTGACACTGCCAAAGAGATTTTGAGCAGTTCAGCTTTCGCCGACCGTCCTATCAAGGAGTCTGCTTATGAGCTCCTCTTCCACCGTGCAATGGGGTTTGCCCCGTACGGTGAGTACTGGAGGAACCTGAGGAGGATTTCCGCAACTCACATGTTCTCTCCAAAGAGAATCGCCGCCTCCGGCGGGTTCCGGTCTGAGGTTGGGGCTCAGATGGTGAAAGACATCGTGGACCTGATGAGGAGAGATGGTGAGGTAGAGGTGAGGAAGGTGTTGCATTTCGCGTCCTTGAATAACGTGATGATGAGCGTGTTTGGGAAGAGTTATGTGTTTGGTGAGGGTGGTGATGGGTGTGAGCTTGAGGAGTTGGTGAGTGAGGGGTATGAATTGCTTGGGGTGTTTAACTGGAGTGATCACTTTCCACTTTTGGGTAGGTTGGATTTGCAAGGTGTGAGGAAGAGGTGTAGGAGTTTGGTGGAAAGGGTGAATGTTTTTGTCGGAAAAATCATTGCGGAGCACCGGGAGAAGAGGGCTGCTGCAGGCGAGGACAAGGCCAAGGAGGATAATGAGAGCTCCGGCGACTTTGTTGACGTGCTTCTGGATTTGGAGAAAGAGAACAGGCTCCAACACTCTGACATGGTTGCTGTTTTGTGGGTAAGTTTTTCCTCATTCAAATCTTTGAATGATTATGTAAAGTTTCTAACTTGAAAATTTGTTTCAGGAAATGATCTTTCGGGGGACTGATACAGTGGCAATACTCCTTGAATGGATTCTTGCGAGGATGGTTCTACACCCTGAAATCCAAGCAAAGGCTCAATCTGAAATAGACTCTGTTGTTGGGTGTGAGCGGAGTGTGAATGATGATGACCTTGCCAAGCTTCCTTACGTGAGGGCCATAGTGAAGGAAACTCTGAGGATGCACCCACCGGGTCCTCTTCTGTCATGGGCCAGGTTTTCCATCCACGACACAGAAATTGGAAACCACTTTGTTCCAGCTGGTACGACAGCCATGGTTAACATGTGGGCCATCACTCATGACGAAGAAGTGTGGTCTGAACCGGAAGAGTTCAAACCGGAGCGTTTTGTGAAGGAGGAGGTGCACATGATGGGTTCCGATCTGAGGTTGGCACCTTTCGGGTCTGGGAGAAGGGTGTGCCCTGGGAAAGCCATGGGTTTGGCTACGGTTGAGGTTTGGGTTGCGATGTTGCTGCAAAAGCTGAAATGGATGGGTGGTGATTGTGGCGTGGATCTGTCTGAACGCTTGGAACTGTCTATGAAAATGAAATGCTCTCTCATCACCAAAGTTGTTCGGAGGCATGCTCTTTTCGTGCCTTCTGTAACCCATTCTGCTTGATCAATCAATCAATCAAAAGATAGGCTTCTTTTGTAACCTAAAGGGTTGGAGTATCCCACAGTTTTACTCCTCTTAATAATTAGTATTTCTTTCCCATCAAATCATCTCTTCCCAGTTTTTAATTTATATATTACTAATTATATCAAAACAGTAAATGTTAAAATTGCATCTTCTAATGTAATTACTTTCGTAATCTACACTATTTAATAATTAATTTTATTATTCTTGAATAAAAATTGAAAGTATTAACTTTATACTTTAATTTACGCCACCAATCATTTATGTATAAATGTAGTCCATTTCGGTTCCTTTACATTATTATTTGAAAAGTTGTTAATGTTTTGTTTATACACTAAATTTTGCAGAAATAATTGTTAAAAATAAGAAATAAAATGAGAAAAAGGAGGAATAAGAGTTGCTATAAATTTATGTATCTCTTCTACAGGTTTGTGGGTAGTTTAATTTTGTTGTAAGTTGAAGGTGTGATGATACAAGAGTGTAACAGGTTGAAGTACTTTTAACTTGTTCATGTGATATACATGTCTTTTTATTATAGTAAAAAACCATAAAAAAAACATTTTTTCGTATGTGAATATCATAAAATTATGTATAAAAGTCAGTCTAAACTAACTTCTTTATATAAGTATTTTTTTTAGAACAATACAAATTGAAATTAATTTTTCTAAAAATTAAAATTAATTTGTGGAAGTTCTTTCATATATTTTTTGTTTTTTTTTATTTATATATAAATTAATTTTACCTTATAATTTCTTTTCTGTATGCATTTATTAAAAAAATCATTTAAACATGTTCATCTTATGGATGCAAGTTGTTTATTATTCTTATTATTCTTGTTCAATTTACACCATGCATAATGAATTATGTACTTTATTATTAAATGTATTGCATATTATCAAGGTGAAACTCTTGATATGATGGAAACAATACTAGTAAGTACATATGATACAATCTATAAGTTTTGTTTTTCTTTTTCAAGTGAATAATTCTTGAACCAAGATCGCATTAATTATATTTTTTTATTAATTACATCATTGTGAATTTTCTAATCTTTAATTAATTTGTACAGCTATTGTGTGAATATAGAGCTAAACTTATTAAAATATCAAATTATAAATTGTTTTATTAGAATGAACAAAGTTTATTATATTTTTTATTGTAAATGATCTTGAAAATGATATAAAAGGAAATATAGAAACTACCTTGTTTATCTAATTTTTTTTAACTTGTCTAAAGATAATTAAACTTGTGTCATGGATATCGACTAAATTGATCTAAATTATATATATATATATATATATATATATATATATAATTTTTTTTTCTGTATTTGTTTTTAGTTTACAGTACAAAAGTTAATAGTTTATTAGTTAACATAAAAAAAATTATGTTGGATTGACGGAATTTGTAATATCATCGTAATTGAGAAGTTCAAGTTTAAAGTTCAAAGTAATGTTTGACTTCATTTATTTCAGTCTTTATATAATCTTTTTATTTTTTTCTCAATTATGTGATTTGTTGAATTATTACAAAGTTCATTCAGATATTTATGGTACTTCTTAATAATTTTTTTTTCTTTGTGCAATGCCAACCAAATGGTATTGCACTTTTAGAAATACATATATTAATTTCATTCAATCAAATAATTTATACAATGATATTATTTATTTTATCTTTTAATATTTTATTATTATTTTTCACATGAAAATTAATTCTCAATTTTAAAATATTCAATCATGTAAGTTATTTATATTTATATAATAATAATTTCTTTCTTTATTTATGATATGGTAGAAATAATGTTATTTTTATATTAAATATTTGATAGTATTAACTTATTTTAATTTATTTATAAAAACATTTGATCAATATTTAAAATAACAAAAATAAGATATAAGAACATTATTTATACTTAATGAGGATAAGGATGAGAGTTTAATGAATTATATAATAAATATTTTTATGCACTGGTAACATTAATAATGGATACACATTCTTTAAACTATTGGGTATCTACAACTTTTAAAAGTGTTTGGTACTTTAGGTAGTTAAGGTTGTAAAAACTATCAATTATAAAAGACTAAAAATATCCACATAAAAGAATGGGAAAATGACATATAAAATGGTTAACATTGAACAGAAGTTTTTTGTTTTCCTTATCCCCTTGCTTGATGTGATAAGAATTAGAAATTAAAGAAACATAAAAAGCAGAAAATTATAAGATGGAGTTGGTCACTTCTAAAAGTTAATTATGAATAGAATAGAATAGAGAGAGAGAAAGTTGGTCAGCAATCTAGCATGCGTGATGAAGGTTATATAATTAAGCTATCAAATCACTGAATTCCGTATATATATCATCATCATGGCTGCATCATTTTTTTCCTCACTTTTTTTAAGTGTCGTCAATTGTGGGATACTATATTATCTGTTTTTATTTTTTATTTATTTCTATTCTAATAACATTTTTTAATTAATTTATATCTTTCAAAATAATTTTGTTTTATTTCTCTTTCCCCCCAAGTTCATCGTGAAGCTCGCAGAAGCTTTAAAATGATTGAGGAATAAGAACCTAACAATTATATATGAAGCTAAATCTTTTGCAGGATCCAAAACCCTGGAACAGAATATATTATATATTAACTATGCCTTAAAAGCTTTGTTCCTTTTCCACCTATAGAGAAATATGCAAATAGGATTTGAATATCCAAAGAAATTAATAATATCTCTTTCTATATGCATCAAATGCAAGTGTTTTAGTCTTTCCTTTTTCTTTTTGCTATTTAGAATCCTTTATTTATTTTTTATTAACTGATTCTCTCTCTTGATAGTACTCTATATTCCTTTCTGCCTTCTCATCCATCATCAACACATTCCGTACTCCACCAAAATGCTATATATATTCCCTTAAAGTTATGCTAGCATGTGTTGTTTTAAAGTAGATTTTTTTTTTCTAAAATAGTGTGATTTTGTTATGAAATTATTAAAATGGCACAACTGTTCAAAAAAAATTTTATTGGAAATGAGTTGAAGTTGTCCGAATCTCGACGACTTCTTTAGATAAGTAAAATTATAACATTTAGATGTTTTTATTAAAATTAATTAAACTCTTAAATTAAAAGTAAATCATATTAATAAGACTTCAATTTATTATGAAATATACTGAAATCGTGTGTGATAATTTTTATATTTACAAATTATATTGAAGTCGTATTATATTATATCGACTTCTTTGTTTTTGGCTTTAAGAATTTAAATAATTTTGATGAAAGTTTTATGTACACTCGACAATTTTAAATTTTTTGAAAAAGTCACCTAGATTTAACACCATTTCAATTTATTTACAATGAAATTGTTTCAATATGACACAATTTGTCGAGTTTCAAAATTTTCTTAAAAGTTGCACCATTTTAATAATTTAAAAATAAACATTTAAAGTCATATATGTTATTAAATAAAAGTAATATATATTATGATGAATTTTAGAAGAAAAAATTACTCAGTAGAAATTACATGAAGTAGCTATATTTTAGTAAATACTAGAAATATTATAAGAAATAAAGATATAATAAGAATATATAACATTTGTTTTTCTTAAATCTTGTAGGGTTTAAGAAAATTACTCAAACGGTTGAGTGATGGTGACATCAAAGTCCAGTGACAAAGTAACTTACAACAAGCCTTCACTAAGCATTTTAGAACATTGCGTACACCTAGCACTAGTGTCGTCGTCGATGCTGATGTTTTGATTGGTCATTTTTTTTTTAAATGAAATTTAAGATGAGAGAACAAGCAAAAACCGTACAAGATCACATGTCAAGGTTGGTAAGAATGCTGCAAATTCTGTAAAACTTTTTATGCAGAAACAAATATTGCAAGTTATAGATTGTATTCTTCTCCTTAGTTCACAAGGATTAGACATTCATATGGAATGTTCCGAAACATGGATTAACTATATGTCATTCAAGATATTTTTACAACTTTTGTGTTTTTAGATAAAACTTTAACCAACAAGTATGGTAATACAAATGTATTTTAACCGTTCAAATCTGAGTTTAAGATTCACATTAAGTAAAAATAAAAAAGTTGAATATCATATAAAGACGATGATTTCGTTATTGGAAGATTTTAGTTAAGAACAATGTCTATTCTTTATGTGTAAATTGAGTTCATATCTTATTGATATTGTATCTTTTCGATAATTCTCTTTAAAAAAAATCAACGCTATTGGTTAATTATTCTTGTATTTTCAAAATATCAAGAACCATTTCACTAAAAAACAAATTTTTTTAGTGAACCAACGTTTTTGCTGTAAAAGAAAGCAACTCGGGTTAATTACCTGAAGTAGTCAAATTTGGGACAGTAACTATCCAATTATTATATATGCTTAGTTGCTAAGTAGTTTAGTTACTAATATTTCATCAGTAGTAATTGAGTGACTGAAGTTGGTTGTTTCTGATATTGGATTCCACTTAACACAGATAATTACACAATCTGTAATAATTTTGCTTCAATAATCAATCACCTTTTAGAACATCAAATTCGAAGTCTGTCATAGACTTGAAAATTGTGTTGCAATTTCATTGGCAGAATAATGCACCATTTTAAACTCTTGAATGTCAAAAAACCATCATTTTAAACAGTTACAGGTTGTATTATGTGGAGGTTTTGAAGAAGAAGAAGAAAACAGAAATAGTCCAAAAGGAATTAAGAATATATTTACCCAGAAAAGAAAAAGAATCGATTAATCACAGACCAAAATCTTTAAAATGAACTTAGCATTAAAAGCGAGATCTATAAGAAAATGGTGAGATTATGAACTAAACTAATGAAGCTTCTTAATTGGTGCGCCGGCAAAAGGTAGATCGCGATCTGGCAGTGGCATAAAATTGTGAAAGAAGATTGAGTGAATCGAATTAGAATGAAGATTATATGAGAAGATTATCTAAATGTAGTAAGGCTCTGTAGCTGCTTTAAGTAGAAAATGAAAGTTAAATCCTGGAAGTAATTGGTATGTGATTCGAATGAGTCGAAAAGCAAAAAAGAAATAAAAGAAGATGAATTTAAAATCCTGCGCCGCCTCCTCAACTAGGAAAAACCTAAGGTTTTAAAAGGGTGGGTGAAGCATATGAACGAATCATCATCCTCCACCACCCATCGAACCTACATAACAATAAAAAACAAGAGCAATGGATAAATTCTATGTTACTTATGTATCACACAAGAGATCGTAAAGAACCTAATTCTGAATTCCCATGACATTGCATGCATATATATGATTTATTAATAAATGTGTAACAATCATAGTTGGCTGTTGGATGCTTCTCCAACATATGCTTTACGATGTTAAAGAAAGAATTGGAGAGCAAAAGCAGTTTCTTTCCAATGTGCTCTCCCCAATTTATGGACCACACAAATAATTGGTTTGGTTTTGAGTATAATGAAAATGGTGAAGTTGATCCTATTATTATTATGAAGAATTTGGCTAACTAAGAATTGTGTGAATGGGGACAACTGTTGGGATCTCGGGTAGGGCAAAAGCCGCAAATTCAGTCGCTACTTTAATGCCTAAAGCCATTATTTTAGTTCTTTTGACTCTCTTAAAGCTTCATACTTAGTTAGTTAATGGAAACCTTCTTTTGTACACACAAAATGAGAGGCTGGTTCTGTAGGATTCCTGCCAAGTGCAAAGTGGAATCTGCAACCACAATGATCGTGTGACATGGACACCTTAATCACGCATCATCACCTGGTTCATAGGATAATATGCCCCACGCCACGAGTACCATATTTTATGTTGCGTCTTCAATTTTACTTTTTTTCATTCAATCTTCTTTAAGAGTTAAATATGCGTTTAGTTACTGAATTATGTTAGAATTCGTCTTAATTTGGATTTTTTACTGATTTTTCTATGTTATTCCTCTACTGTGTTTTTAAAATATATTGATAACCATTAATTTTAAAATTTTAAAATATATTAAAATTATCTTTAAAGTACCAAAACAATGTATTTTTAATGTTCAGTAGAGGACAGTACAAAACAACTAAACTTAGCAAATAAATTGGACTCGAATTCGTCTTTGTTCGAAATTTTAATATATTTTGGTTCCCAAATTTTAAAAATAAATGAATACAATCATTTTAATTCAATTAGGTTAAAATGACTATATGTCTTCATTTTTTAAGTTTGGAAACCAAAATATATCAATGTTTCAAACAATCTATAAAACGCATTTGACACGTCAACAATATTTAATGTAATTAGGTTAAAAAGACTATGTACCTTCATTTTTAAAGTTTGGAAACCAAAATGTATCAATGTTTCAAATAGTCCATAAAACACGTTTTACAAGTCAAAAAAAAAAATTGATGTAATTGAGTTAAAAGAATCATATGACTACATTCTTAAAGTTTTAAAACCAAAATATATCAAAAATTCAGACATAGATAAATTTTAATTTTGCGTCAAATTTTAGAGATTAAAAATATATTTAATCTATTTTTTTATTTACAAATATAGAAAAAAAGTTGAATAGAAAGAATAATTAGATAGATAGATATAAATCAAATGCATAAAAAGTAAATTGGTCAGTGATTGCGAACACAAGTTGCGACTGTACAAGTGTATGCATATATCATTGATATATATTAGACTTTATTAAATTCCTTATTAGTCTGATAAATAAAGAAGCCTGGTTGATTAAAATAAGTAATGTGAAAAATAAAGTTATAATTGTTGTTGATTTAGTCTGAATAAAGTATATTGTAGTACTAATTTTAATTTTATATTGGAAAAGTCTGTATGCGCATGTTGCTTAAATACTTACGCATGCTTATATTTATCTACTAATAGTACTTGAGTGCAAAGCTCTAGCCGAAAAATTCGACACGTTAGACAAATTTATATTCAAATCAAATTTTAATTAAATATAATTTTTAATGTTATTTAAATTGTTATCAAACTACAAAGTTATTATTATAAACTTTTGCTTTAATTAAGTTTTAAATTTTGATAAGTTTAGGTATGTTGAGTTGAGTGTATAATGGGTTTTTGTGTTATATCAAATATTACAAAAAATTTTACTTTCTAAGCGAAGTCTGCACGAAAATGCGAGGTGAAATAAGATTTTAGGCTAGTAAGCACGCATAAGTTCGAACTGTATAAGTTTACGGTCCGCGTGGGTCAAGGAAGGGGTACATCAAGTAATAATCTAGAGATGATAAATAAACTCGTTTTTATGGATATTGTCTGAATTTGTTTTTATTTTGATGGGAAATTCCCGCATTGACGGGATATGACACTACAAAAAAATATATTATTAGTAACCAATTTTAGTGACTAAAAGTTGTTAGTCACTATAGTGACCAAATTAAATTCCAATTTACAAAATTAAAATTTATTGGTTACTAAAATAGTCACTAATATAAATAAAAAATTATAATTGGTTACTAAATTTGTCACTAATTAATTAGAGACCAATTTAGTAACTAAGTTATTTTTATAGCCAAAACTTAGGTAGCTAATTTTTAGTGACAAGTTTTCTTTGGCGAAAACTATGATAGCTAATTTTAAAAACTAATTTAGTGACTAATTATAATTTTTTATTCATAATAGTAACTATTTTAGTAACCAATAATTTGTTTACTTTGTAAAGTTGTATCTAAATTAGTCATTATAGTAACTAACAACTTTTGGTCACTAAAATGGGTTACTAATGAAGCATTTTCTTGTAGTGTGGGTATGGGTATGAGTATGGGGATTCCCCAACTTTTTCAATTGGATATGGGGATGCACATATCCCCGCCATAATACTCGTCCCCGCCATATCTCTGTCTTCGTTTAAATTATTAAAATATTCACAATTAATCATATATATATATATATATATACACACTTTCTATTTTTTATTTCTTCTAATTATTTGGTTTGTCATGAAACTCATTCGCATCTCTAATATATTTTTCATCTTATCATAACCTTTATGTAATTATGTTAAAATGACGTATGTCAATTAAAAAAAATTTATGCCTCACATTTGAATATTTGTATTATTTTTTAATATTTTTATTTATTATATATTTTTCTTTCACATGAGAATGTTTAATACTCTCAATTTAAGGTAATATAAAAAAAATTTTACTTATTATTATTAATTTTTGTTTAATTTGAAGAACTCTTTTGTTTCGTTAAAATAATTTTCGTTATTTTTCAACCATTGAGTATATATTTTGATATTTGAAAAGTTTTCTTAGATTTTGATATTTGTAACATGTATATATAGGTTGTAATTAAACTTATTTACTAATTTGGTCTCAAAATGAAGAGGACGAAATTGGATCATTTTAAATTGGGGTACTAAATTGAAAACAACTATTACCACTGCCACATGTCATGATTGTAAGCTACCATGTGGCATGATGATAAACTGACACGTGGTAGTTTTAAATTTTTTTGAAAAAAAATATTTAAAAAAATAATAATAATTTTAAAAAAAAAATTAAAAATTTCATGGCTTGACACGTGTCCTGTACAGATACGGTGTTAACTCCAACTTAACAGAGAGGACCAAATTGAATCTCTTTAGAAAATTTGGGTACTAAATTGAAGAAACCAAAAGTTTGGATACCAAATTGAACTTAACAAAAAAATTGGAGTACCAAATCAAATCAGTAATTATACCTTAATTTATCGATGAAATGTCCTTTTGGTGAAAGAGCACTGTATAACTTTCATTAATATTAGGTTAAAAATCAAAGACCCTTTTGTTTTATATTTAATATTTGCATACCTTTATAAATTTATAATTTTATGATTTTACAACTTTATAATTTTTGTAATTCAAAAATGCATATTTGTCTCTCTGAATTTAATTTATAAAATTACTAAATACATTAAATTTGTAATAACACATTTCTTTTATTTATTCTGTATTGATTCTTATAAGTGTGTTTTTTATGTTAATTATATATATATATATATATATATGTATATATATTAAATATCCGCTTAAATCTATATTCATTTAAGTTTGCATCCCATTTAGATTCGCATTTGAAAAGATAAAATTTTTGGATCAATAATTTTGTAATTCTATTTAAAGAAAAAATGATGTAAAATCATTTGGTTTTATATTCTATTACATCTTGTTATTTAGAGAGAGAATAAAAGAAAATATATGAATAAAATGAAATAACAAGTTCCTCTTGTAACATATTTTATATATATATATATATATATATATATATATATATATATATATATATTTTATTTTGATATTATATATATTTTTTTATTTTTTTTTATTTTATATCT
>Ga0214543_1009453_pt1 | contig 15125 bp, 9 predicted proteins | sample CNSS2metaG_FD_160094 | JGI IMG/M metagenome (GOLD analysis project Ga0214543, IMG submission 160094) | Root nodule microbial communities from cowpea collected in UCLA plant growth center, Los Angeles, California, USA - CNSS2 | ecosystem: Host-associated > Plants > Roots > Nodule | place: USA... | reverse complement strand
ATGAATTTTATTATAATTATCAACAATGTATACTATGTATCTAATATAGACCATAAAAATTACAACAAAATAATTTATTGGAGACAATCTTCACAAAAAAATAAAAATAAAACACAACAACTTTCATTCAAATGTGGGGACCAATGGCCAAATAAGTGTGGAGTTGGGTTAAAGTTTTTGTACACATTGTTCACGATTTGTAAATTATGAATGACCATGTTCTTTGTACCCAATATGGACAAAAAATGTAATTGGGGTAGTTATGAACAAAAATAAAGTCAATTGGTATTAGTCTTAATGAAAAAAAAATGGCACCACCATTGACTCATATGTCGGGAGCCATGTGGAAATAAGTAGGAAGTTGCGTTGTAGACAATATGGATAAAAGATTACATTGAAGTCCTTATCAACAACAAAATACTTCATTGGAGTCAGTCTTAAAAAAAACATAATACAACAACAGTAACAAACATGTGAGGAGCAATATGCAAATACGTAAGGAGTTGCAATAGAGTTTTTATACTTATTAAAGTTTAATAAGTGCAATTAATGACCAAAATATCCAACATTTCACCCCACTTAATCCATCAGTACTCCCTACATACCTTATACATAACTTATGGTATTTTTTTCATCACCTAAATCCAAATAAGTTGTTTTTCATTTTAGTACTTATGTAAATAGTTATGGTTTCATTACATTGAACATATTGTGTTAATATTTAAGTTTGATATTTTGTATAAAATTACTACAACTGATGTTCAAAATATGAAGAATAAATCCCAATTTAGTCCAGTACGACTCCCTAAATACTTCATACATACCCTATGGGACATTTTTTCATTACCATCATCCAAATAAGGTACTTTACAATTTGATGATGATGGAATTAATTTTGTGTAATGGATGCATGACAACCAACGTACTGTGTTAACATTTAAGTTTTATATATTCCATTGAATTATTGCAAATGATAATAAAAAAATTTACAATAACTCCCCAGTTAATCTAGCACGACTCCCCAGATACCATTTACATTACTTTTGGGACAATTTGTAATGTTTACAATCCAAATAAGCTGTTATTCAATTTAGTCGTCATGAAAATAGTTTATTTTTGTTGTTCATAACTCAAGATCAAAATGTCCATCTTAACTTTCCACTTAATCCATCATTAGTCCCACATCCCTCATACGTTAATTATGAGACATTTTTCCATCATCTCCATCCAATTAACATTTAGTAATCCTGAAAATATTATTGTGCTATCATATGATGACAAAGAACATTTTCTCTTGACTCTCAAGTTTTCTATTTTTCATTTTTCTATTTTTCATTGAATTACTGCAACTGATGTTCAAAATAATAAGAATAACTCACAAGTTAATCCAGCAGGACTCCCCATATACCTCATACATACTTTTAGGGACATATTTTCATTACCACCATCCAAAAAAGTTGCTTTTCAATTTGGTGGTGATGGAAAATGTTTTGTCCTGTGATACGATGACAATGAACATTTTGTCTTAACACTTAAGTTTCATTTTTTGCATTAAAAAAACTGTTACTAATGTTCATAATATTAAGAAAAACTCCCCACTTATTCCAGCACTACTCCCCACATACAGAACCCAAAACGAAATGAAAGTCGACGAAGGAAAAATTCCAACAACAACACCAAAAAAACTTGATTCTCACAACCTTGCAATCACTTCTACTGCATCCCTTGCTTGCAATGAGTCCTATTTCCAAAAGATATGACATTTCCGTTAAATAAACCCAATGTTTCAACTTTTATGGTGAATCTCACAAAAACCAAACATTTCAATGTTTGGATTGCATATTCCTGTGCCAAAAAATGAACAAATCACGATTGAATTACAAAAATGAGGATGATTTAGGTCTGGAAAATGTGTGAGATACAATAAAAGAAAACTTACAAACCACCGTCGGTGTGGGTGTGGATGACGGCAACGAAAATAGGTCTCTTGTCGAGGTCTTCTCGTCGCCTCTATTTTCTCTCAGCCAAACACAATATTTATGTCTTCTCTATGCAAAATACTTTTCCCTTTGCCTCCAAATCTGTCCACATGTGCAAAAGTTAATATCATTTAATAAAAATAAATTTTAAAAACTTAAGTGTTGTGCATGTCAAAATTGAGTCTAAAAATCATGTTCAAATGTCATTTTCGTTAAATTTATATCATGAGCAAAGATCAATATGTGAAGAAACGATTACCAACTAAATATACTACTTGTAAAATGAAACAACCTTTTTTCAAAATATAAAATCAGTTTTAAAAAATAAATAAGTAATAATATTAACTTTTATTAGGGGTTATATAGGGATAGAAAAATTTGATGGTGTTCGTATAGAATTTTTCGTTTTTTATAATAGTTACAATAATATAAACATTTATAAATTAGCTTGGTTTCAGCAATGTAAGTCGAGATAACAGAACATTTTAGAATTTATGTTTGCAACTCGTATTCTAAGTATGACCAGTCTTTTTTTTATTGGAAAAAAAAAGAGAAGACCTTTAGTAAAAGAAGAAAAGTATCACTTATCTTTACTGAAATAATTGATAAAGCAGGGATAAGTTAGATCGGATATTTCACCACAAAAAAATATTTTATTAATAAATAATTTTAATGATCAGAAAGTTGTAAATTAATATAATAACTAATTTAGATACTAATTTACAAAATAAAAGTTATTGGTTATTAAAATAGTCACTACTAATTTACAAAATAAAAGTTATTGGTTATTAAAATAGTCACTACTGTGAAAAAAGAGTTATAATTTATCTCTAAATCTATTTTTAAAATTTATCGACCAATATTTTAACTATCAAAAAGGAAATTTATTACTAAACATCAATGAATAATTTAACAATCAATTATAATTTTTCATTAATAACAGTGACTATTTCGGTAGCCAATAATTTTTTTATTTGTAAATTTGGTATCTAAATTTGTCACAATAATGACTAACAATTTTTTGTCAATAAAATTTGTTGTTAATGAGACATTTTTTTTGTAGTGTTTGAAGGTAGTTCTCTTATAAACACTTCTAACTAAAATGGTTAGTATTTTGTAAATAAATTTAAAAATTAAATTTTATAAAATTAATAAAAAATAAAATTTAAAAATATATAAACTAATTTTAATTCGTAAACGAATTAATTCTTTTATTTTAAACATTATTTTAAAATGTTTGCACGAGATATATCAATATAAAGGTAAATACATTAACAATGGCCGACAAAACACTTTGTGTTATGGGACCTATACTTTCATTTCCTTTTGCTTTTGAGTAATTTCTATCCTCCATGATTGAAATTTCAAAGATACATGGGATATCATTTTAGCATGGACAAATTTAACACTTTTTTTTTTTCCAAAAGAGGGAAATCGAAGTCATATTTATTAGTGGTTCAAGATGATTTCAAAAGAATTACTATATAAGCTCATTGTAATTTGTAAATGAACTTTAAATTATAAATTATATATATGTTTTTCCTATTGCTATGTATAACTTTATAAATTTCTAATTTTAGATTTTATAAATCTAACATTAAATTTTTCCCGATTTTTTTTTTAAATTAAACAATTTTAATTGATTGTCAACATGTATCATCCAATTTAACATTTCCAAGGTTAATTTGGGTATTGTATAAGTTTTTTAACACCAAACAAAAATAGATAAGAAATGTTCGTATTTGTTATACTAGCTCATATCAAGATACCCCGATTAAACACGAAAATTTGTGAAGCATGGATTCATCGTTATATTGTTGGATTCTATTGCCGAAATGGTTAAGTTCATGACAATTTTTATTTAATTCTGTCTTGAAGATATATTATTTAAAAAAATTATATCGTCCTTGTAATGAGCCTCTATTAAGTGATAAAGAAACTCTATCATAAAAATATCATGACAAAAGTTGTCGCAAAGTCGATGAACATTACTAGAGAAATAATTTTTAGCAGAGATTATTTTTAGTATTTTCGGAGGTTTTAACCTCGTTAAAGACGTTACTCATTGGTTTGCTTTTCTCTTAAAAAAATCAGAATTCTTAAGAGATTACCGGCGATTTTGACTAACCCCTGATAAATCAGTATTTACCAATGATTCTGAACCACGTTATTTACCGGCAGTTATGAACCTCCTTATCGGCAGTTCTGAACCCTCGTTATTTACCGGCAGTTCTGGAAACCTCGTTACTTTACCGGCAGTTCTAGAACTCCTAGTACTTTAGGGAGGTTTTTCAAATCTCTACTAGTTTCAACTTCAGTGTTTTTAAATCCTTGATGGTGTTTTTTACTAATTCATTGTTTATAGATGTTTTTTCTTGATGTTTCAAATCCCTTTAATTTTAATTTTATTTGTTGCACTTTTTTTATCCACAAAATTCCTAAAACATATCAAATAAAAAGCAAAATTTTTTAAATTTTGATATTTCTTTATAACTATATATAACATTCATAAAATCAAGGAACTTTGTCTTTAAGTTCAAGGTAAATAATAAGTTAAAACGTTCAAACTAATGAAATATTATAATATCTTTGTTTCTTCATAAAAGTAAAATAGTGAAAGTTTAATAACATTCTTCGACTATCAATCTTGATTTGAATAATCCCTTTATCCATTAGGAACATTCCCTTGATCAATACCTAACATAACAAATAATCATAATTAGTAATATTTATTACAATATAAAATATATATTAATATATTAAAGATTTAAATATTATCCGTGATGGATGAAACATAGAAAAGTCTTAAGCCAATTCTCCTTGATAGTTTTGTAGAAAGAAAATCATTCTTGTTTTCATTTCATTGACGTGTGATGTTAATGAAGAAACCTATTTTAAAACACTGTTAATCAAATTGTCTGCATTGCATTTTACAACATTTATTATATAGACAATATCGTAAAAGGTCTTAATCTTCAATTTTACTTAATCTCCTTCTTAATAATTTTAACGTGCTTATGGAAACATATAAAAAACACATACCTATCTTTATTAGAAATTGTAAGGTTGTATGAGAACTAAAACTCAACCTTTTTTTCTCATGCATAGACTAATTCCTAAGGGTCATTTATATGATCAATCACTTAGTTTAATCTATTTAAAATATCAGAATAAATAAAGAAATAAAAAAAGGAATTTTTTTGTGCACAATCCTATTTTAACATTCCCAATCTTGCTTTTTTGTTTTTCTTTTACAACTTGATTTTTATTTGGCCTAATTTTTTATTCTTATCCCCACTCTTGGCTTTTTTGTCACTTATGTTTTTGATAAAGAGGATAGTGATATGATTCTGATAATTAGAAGCAATATCTCTTAAAATGGTTAGGATGAATATTAGTAATGGTGATTGATTTTATGTTCTAATTTGTTGTTAGAATCAATATTAGATATTTTACTCTGATCTGCTGTGATTTGATTCTCGTAATGTGCTCATATCATGATTAATTCCTTCCTTATATTGTTCAGTACAATTAAGGTAGCATTACATCATTACATTGGTATGGAAAAGGTGTGTACACCAGTGCAGTAAGGGCTTTTTGCCCCGGTTATTTTTCTCATTTTGTCTCGGGTCCGAAACTGAGACATATTGGGATGAGGCCAAATCGGTTGTTACCCGAAGCCATAGAGTTCCTTTTCTACCCCGGGTCCATGAGAACCGAAGCCATAAGATAAAAAAAAAATTTAATTAAATTTTTCGCAGCACAAATCTGAAAGTCGATTTTTCACCAAACCAGAACCAGAATCGTTTCATCCCACAACACCAGAATCAAACAACTCCATCCCTGCAATGAACACGAACCAGAATCCCCCATCCCAGCAATGAACGCGAACCAGAATCCCCCATCGACGAACCACCATTGTCGTAACGATGAACGCGAACCACCACTGCAAGCCATCATCGGCGCCACTACGACGAATGACGAGAAGATAGGAAGAGCTCACCAGGAACCATGAATGCGAGAACGATGACGGTGCAGATTCACGACCTCTGTTGTAGTGACGGTGGCTTTCTGCAGTGGTAGAGATCTCGACGGTGGTTCCTCTAGTGGAGCGCGATGGCAATCTCGTGAAAGGTGCTGCCATGGTGGATCGCGTCGCCGTGTTGCAGATCTGGTGCCCTATTTTCGCGTCGCAGTAGTGGCCGGCGCCGATCAGGTTCACGACGACAGCTTCGTAGGTCACGGTGGCTAGGGTTTAGGGTTCCCATATGGTTCTATGCGCGCGAGGAAGAAGATGGATAAGATGGAGAAGATGCAGCCACACGCGAGGAAGAAGTATAGGGGTTCGCGTTTTTGTGCCCTAATTAAACTATTTGGCCCCGGTTCAGTGCCACCCGAGGCCAAAGACGTAACCTTTTGGCTTCGGGTCTGTTCAACAGAAGCATATAAGCACCTTTTGGCACCGGTTTTTTTTGAACCGAAGCCTATAACCCCTTTTGGCCTCGGGTTTTTCTTGAACCGAGGCATAAAAGTTGCTTGAAATTGCAAAATGCCACTGCGTCGTTATATGCTTCGGTTCCTTGCCAACCGAGGCCTATAAGGCGAGGTAAAAATGTAATTCTGCACTAGTGGTATAACAGTTTGTCATATGAAAAAGGGGAAAAAAGAAAATATTTTCTAGATTTCTCTCTTTCTTTCTCATTATCACTCATACACCTTTCTACCTCTCCTGGGTAAAAACAAAAATCTTAGGGAAGGAGGCAGAATTAAAAAAAAGGGTTAAATATGTTTTCGGTCCCTCAAGTTTTAGTAAATTTTGGAATTAGTCCCTCATCAAAACTTTATACCAATTTAGTCCTTCATCTTTTAAAATGCGTGAATTTAGTCCTTTTAACCAAATTTTGTTAAGTTTATTTGACGTTTCAAGCGCATTTCATGATAGTATTTAAGTTAACATTGAAACAAAAATGTGTCAAACAGTATAAATAATTTAAATACTATCATGAAATGCGCTTGAAACGTAAAAAACAGTTAACAAAATTTGGTTAAAAGGACTAAATTCATGCATTTTGAAAAATGAAGGACTAAATTGGTCAAAAGTTTTGAAGAGGGACTAATTCCAATTTTCGCTGAAACTTGAGGGACCAAAAACATATTTAACCCTTAAAAAAAAGAAAAAGAGTAGAGACACTTAACGAACGAGTGAGACTAATAGAGAAGAGAAATTGAAAAGTTTAGAAGGTACGTTATTGCCACTATTTTTTTTCTTTTGATGTATGCATTTCTAATTTTTATTATATTTTCTTTTAATATTGTACGTATTTTTACTTTACATTAACCTTTTGCTTTATGGATATTATTTCTTACTGTTCATAAATATTTTATTCTAAAAATCATAAAATATAGTTTTTCTAGCATCCAATTTCTTTTAATTACTCGGTAATTGTTCACCAATTAAAAATTAAAATCATAATCAAATTAATAAATTCTGACTCAAGCTAACTAATTTATCGTAGTCAACCCTTTAAATTCAGTGTATGTTGTCCAAGCTTGTTACTAAGGTTTGTTTTTGGAAGTTAATTGGTGAAGAATGGATTGTTTGTTTCTAGAAAAAAAAAAAAGTAGAACAATGCCAAAACATAAATGAAGTTTGCTTTGTTTTGCTTCTTTGTTGGCAGTAAAATTGTTTTCTTTACTTCTATTTGGTTGGTGCTATATTCTGTTCTAAACCTTTTCGGTGGCACTTTCAAAAGTAACTCTTGATTATATATTAATTGGTTTTTGAAAGAAACTAAGGGGAGAACAAGCGGAGAAAGTCAAAAGTACTTCATTATAGAGAAAACCAATTGAGTGTAAAGACAAGTGGAACCATCCATAGAGTGTAACACATATAAGAAAAGTGGTGAAGTCCATTATTTTTTTTGACAATTTAATTTGAAGTATGTCAAAAACAGGTGGTGATGGAAGTTCTGAAATTGATAGAGCTCAAAAGTTACTAATTGATGTTTTAACTTAATGAGAAAACGAGAGAATCCTTTTGATATTCAGTTTGGTGAGTGATAAGTTATGAGATTTATAACCATAGATTAGTCTCATAATATCAATTTGGGGATTCTTATAACTGAAAGCTCTCACAATACAGAAAATTCAATTTTCTATTAAAACTCATGTGGATCATTTAATCAAATCCTTTCTATTGTGGTAAATGTGTCTTTATAATCTTTTTAAGTTATAAATTTACTAACCAAATCTTTCAATTTCTTGCAATTGTATGATTGTTGACTCATACACTATCATACAAATCCTCCAATCATTGAAATGGTATAATTGTTGACTCAGACACTCTCATAAGTCAATATCGAATAATCAAATTTCAATTTTAATTTCAAAATTGCATTATGTACATGAACTAATTAACACAAATATAATCTATGCACACAATTGTTATAGGTGGAGGACCTGAACTCAATTAGCATAATTGAAATTTCAGTAACTGTAACTATATAGTTGCAATATGTTGCAATATCTAGAGAACTAAAATTGATATTAAACCCTATACAAATAAGCTAACTAATTATGGGAGATTAATCTTTACAAACAAAAAAATGCAGATAAACAAAATCTCGTTCTACAACTTAGGAGGAAGTAGTAATTTCTTCCATAGAGTTAGTATTTAACTCTTCAGAAGACGTTTTGTTATCAAAGTAACTTCTTTCCAAATAGAAAGCAGGTTTTTGAGGCAAGCTAAGTTTTGAACTTTCATTTGTTAACATTGATACAACATCACACATTGTTGGTCTGTCATTTGCATATTGTGCTACACATAAGAGACCCACTTGAATGCATCTTTTCACTTCGTCAATATCAAATGACTCACTCAATGATGGATCTACTAATTGGAGAGGTTCACCTTCTTTCCATAACTCCCACGCCTATAAACATTTTAGACAAATTAGACAATGGAGAATAATATTAAGAAAAAGGAACTCTTTTACAGTAATTTCACATACATGTCCTATTAGATTAAGAGGGAGATCAACATCATATAAGCTAGTGTTTCTTCTCCCACTAACAATTTCAAGCAGCAACACTCCAAAGCTGTATACATCAGATTTTGTAGAAAAAATTCCTTCCATGGCATATTCAGGAGACATGTAGCCACTACAAGAAAAAGTTATTCATCATATGACAAAAACAAACTTTATTTACATATTCTTGTGTTGGAAAGAAATAGTTTTGAAAGCTTACTAGGTTCCAATAATCCTACTAGTATTTCTCATGGATTCTTCCTGTGTAAACATTCTTGCCAATCCAAAATCAGAAATTTTAGGATTCATATTCTCATCAAGAAGTATGTTACTAGCTTTCAAGTCTCTATGAATTACTTTTAGTCTCGAGTACTTATGAAGGTAGAGTAATCCTTGAGAGATTCCTCCTATTATATCGAATCGCTTCTTCCAGTCCAATAACTTGCTTCTGTTACAATCTTCTCAATGGAAAGAAATATATATTCTGAGAATATATACTATAGTTAATGGTAACAAAGGAAAAGGACTTTCTTAAGTTGTACAAAGCATGAAACATGTTGAAAAATTAAGTTGTGATGTAATTCTCACCAAATAGATAGTAATCTAAGCTTTGGTTTGACATGAACTCATATATCAGAATCCTTTCGTCTTCATGAATACAATACCCAAGTAGTTGTACAAGATTCGTGTGCTGAAGTTCACATATAAGCACCACTTCATTTTTGAATTCTACAATTCCTTGTCTTGATGTTTTCGAAAGTCTTTTTATGGCAACCTCATGCCCAGAAGGAAGGATTCCCTAAAATGCAAACCAAAAGGTTATTAGACCTTTAATAAAGAAACTTCTTAATAACACAAAAATCAATACTTGTTTCATATCACCTTATAAACAGGTCCAAATCCTCCTTGCCCTAATTTGTTTTCAGGAGAAAAATCGTCTGTTGCCGCCAATACTAATGTATAGTGAAACACATTTAGATTTTGTACCATCTTGAATTCATTGTCAACGGCATTGACATCAGAGAATCTATTTGATGTTGCTAAATCTGCCATATTATTCTCAGCCACCCCTTTTCTTTTTTTCTCTGTTTAGATTCAAATATGAATGATAAAGATTGAGATCAAGTCAAGGGGTTGAGTTCAATAAAGCATCTAGATTTCAATAAATCTGTTTATTTTATATATAACTAACCTTCAAGCAGACTTTTAGTTTTCTTTATGGCAAGAGCAATTGCACAGATTATTAACAGAGCAGCTACTACTGATACAACAGTTATCCATATCCACATTTTTTTACCTGCATGAAGCATTCGGCATTTACAAACACAAGCTAAAGTTAAATATTAGTAACTTTTATGATACTTTAAAAGTTATAAACTAAATTAAAAGGGAAGTACAAGGAAGTTCTGAAATTCTGTAAGGTCAACATACCTTTGTTATGGGATTTGTTTGTAAGTACGAAAAACTTATGGCCCCCACTTGCAACAGTAGTACCTGTCGTAGAGTTCCACTGAAAGAACACACAACCAGTTCCATCATCATCATCAAAGTATGTGAATCCAAAACAAGTGCAGTTTCTCCAGCACATATCCTGACAATCACTTAGGCCATAACTCGAATTTTCTAGAAGGGTTGCCATGTTTTCATTGGGGTACCCTACCCTGCTGTCAAATACATCACCACGATGCCTACATAAGGGTATCTCCTCCCATCGTTGGCACCCTTCATCTTCGTTGTAGCCATAACACAGATCAGCCCTCGCAACATTATTATCAACTCCATTCCGATTTATCAGCTGCCCAGTTTCTAAAAGCGCCCATCTTGTATGCTCTTCATTGAAAGTGGTGATTGAGAAGTAGCTTTCGTTTTCGTTTGAGACAATCACGTAATGTGTGTCGTGCATGACTCCACCGTTTTCCAGTTTCCCACTTGCCCAACACAATTTTCCTCTTCGCTTGATGATCAATTCCCTTTCAGTGGGTTCCCATTCAAGTTCAAATGCCCCAAGACTTGGTTTTTCAGAAGTCAACCACGAAACCAGTGACCATTTATGACCACTCTTGTGATTCACACCTAACTTCATCCCAGGGAACAAATTATCAGTAGGGTAATCAAAACTTTGCCACAGCGTAGTGTTTGTTCCATTGGGGTGAAGTTGTTGCAGCACAAAGTTGCCTGTGTCCAACAAGGTGGCCACAGTGTTTTTGGAAGGTTGTGGTGAAGAATAAAGGATGATGGGTTTACTATGTTTGGATTCTATTTTCAGCACACCGGAGCGGCTTAGCAACAGCCTTGCATGCCTGTCAACAGGTTGATTTCTATTACCAACCCAAGCCGGCCAATACTCATATTTGGGGGCTAAACCTGATATGATCAAGTAACAGCAGTTGTCAAGTGTTTGAAACCCAAGGCCATAACCGTTTTCAGAACGAACCAGGCCCCAGGAACTCAGATTTTCTCCAGCCTTCAAACTGTTCTTTTGGGAGGTAACGTGGTTACAAGTGATCCACCACCAGAAGCTCAAAGCATACACAAAATTTTGAGGTTTACAACTCACCATCTTCGGTTCTCGCCCGGCAATGTAACAATATGCACCGAATGGGTTCAACATGTGGCGGTTGGCAATGACGAACTCGCTCGTGAGACGCCGCAGCGTGGAAGGAGACCTCGTGAAAAGAGCCTTAGCGTCGCCGATCCGGCCATCGTCGCACCAGCAGCGCCCCACGACGACTTCTGACAACAATCGAACAGGCTATCTCTCATGTCCAAAGCGGAAGAACATGCGAGAACGAAATGCTTCAATTTTGTCAGTTCTCTAATTCGCTGGGAAAAAAAAAATCAGATTTGACCAAACGGTTTTGAACGGATTAGGTTTCTTTGTTAGTTCTATATCTGATATCGTAGGGTTATTCTCTGTGCGTGTGGTCGGAAGCGGCTCTAACATCTTCGACCGCGAAACCACCTACGTGCATCGCCATTAGCACGAGATCAGCATCTTAGGGCACCGTCCCCAATGTCAGCCTCCGCCACGGACCAAGACGTTGTGTACGAGGAAGGAGTTTTACATGTGGATGCTTGGAAGATGAAAAATAACTTGTACAGGAAGAAAGAGTCTCTTCAAATTATGTTTAGATCTTATTAAAAATAAATAATCAAATAAATAAAATGACTGTGTAAAATAATTGCAAATGAAAATATAAATGGAGTCCGGTGATAAATGTTTCAAAATCCCTTTTAAAAAAAAGAGCACACTAACAATCACCTTTAAATAATGCTTACAATAATATGGAAACTCCCTCGTTCTAAACATTCACCAACCTCATCATTTTTCTCATTCTATTTAGTAGTTTATGTATATCTTTTAGTATTAATGAAAAATATCCATTACTTTCATGAAATTTTATCTAATCTAACACATTCAGTTAAAGAAAAAAGTATTTAAAATTAGATTGGATGTATTGATAATTCCATTTTATTTTTAAATCTAATCAGTTCAACAATTTTTGTCATTTAGTTTTAAATATATTTTAAAAAGGTATACATACTTTAAAATTGAAAATAATTTGTTTTTAAAAACCATTTTAAAAGTTTGTAACAAATCAAGGTTTACTTAAAATAGATTAAACAAAAAATATATAAAACTATTTCACTTGAAAAACATTTTATGTCAATTAACGAGAGAAAATTTGGGTTTAAATAAGGAAGTTGAGATGAATATCCACTAGAGAAAAATCACATTTTATAACGATCTTTTATACAGGTTATAATTCATCCTTTATAATAAGTGATAAAATTGTAAATAAGATAGCACTTTATGTATCGGCAAGGGCGACTCAATGATTTGGGAGGCTTCAAGCAAACATAAACAATGAGGCTTTTTATTTAAATTTTTTTTTTTTAGTTTGTTTTGATCCAAAGTATTTATTAATTTTTCATAATTAATTTCATTTAATATTTCTTTCTCAATAGATAATAGGATTAATTCGTTTAATCTATAAATTTCATTTAACATTTAACATTTCATTTAACATTGTTGATTTTTTGAAAAAACTTCTTTTGATTGAGACAACTGACACATGAATTATTAAAATTATTTTATAAGCTAATATAAAACGAATGAATTAAAATAATAAAACTTGATTCCGATTGTTAAGAAAATAAACTCAACAATCACTAGTGCAAATTATTGTTTTTAACTCGCCTTATATGCCTCGGTTATCAAAAAATCGAAGCATATAATGGCGCGGTGGCATTTTTGAAATTCCACCCAACTTTTATGCCTCGGTTCACAAAACACCCGAAGCCAAAAATGGTTTTATGCTTCGGTTGATAAAAAACCGGTGCCAAAAGCTAGCATATGCCTCGGTTGCAAAGAATCGAAGCAAAAAACTCACATATTTGGCCTCGGGTGACAGATGACCGGTGCCAAAATGCGAACCCCTTTTTCTTTTTCTTCTTCCCCGCGCTCTCCATTTCTCTCTACAACTCCATTTCTCTCTTCTCTCTCCCTGCAACCTACACCTCCACTATCGCTGCCACCACACTACTCTGGCCACCGTCACGCTACCGTTGCTGGTTCGCTGCACCTCAATTTCCTCCACCTCCATTTCCTGTTTCCTTGATTAAATTTTATGTGTAGCTTTTAGGGTTTGTTGAAAAGGGGCTGAAATGTAGAGTAGAGGAGGGGCTGAAACCAGGGGGCTCAAACGTTGGCAGATCTGGGCACGTTGGCGATGTTGGACCAAGGTCGGGAAGCAGAAGTAGTGCTAACCAGATCTGGGACGAAGACGGTGTTGGACAACCACGAATTTCTTCCTCGTTTCCTCACCTGCGCGAGACAGGACGCTTCTTCTTCCTCGTCGCTGCCGACAACACCAACCTCCATCTTTGCTTCACCGTGCCATCCCGCGACTGTCTTGCCTTCACCATCGAGGGAATCGCCGGCACCACTGCTGCGAACAGGGGGCACATCTTCCAGCGTCAATGCAAAGAACTGGGCCACTTCACTACCAGCATTATCAGCGACGCGGAAGCGAGGAAAAAATGCTCGAAGGATGTTCAGCGGCTGCTAGTGAGCAAAAAAATGTTTGGATAATGCGGGGACTGTCAGAGAGCAAAAAATGTTTGGTGAATGCGGGGACTATCAGAGAGCAAAAGGGTTTAGAGGGCACAATGGCTGCGGAAGAAAAAAATTTCTTAGAGGACATCACCCTATGGGCTGGATATGTGGCTGTGCCTTCTGATGCACCGTTGATGGATTACCTTAAGCCTCTTCGCAGCTATGTGTTGGAGCTTAACAAGTACCTTGCACCAGATTCAAGGATCGAGATTTGCAAGCTCTCCGTGGGTGATCGATTACCTTTTGCCGCCGCATCATCTGATCATTTAATTTTTCTTTGCACATTCATTACTTAAATAAGTAGCTTGAAGATTGCAGAATTCAAATTAGGTTGTTTGGGTGTGTCCATGCCGCTGGTGTTTGGGGAATACGTTGTTTGGGTGTGTCCATGCTGCTGGTGTTTGGGGAATATGTATCTGCACATTCATTACTTAAATAATTTTTCTCTCTGTTTCTGATTTGAATGTGTGATTGGGAAATATGTTGTTGTGTGCGGACAGTGATGATGAAAAATGCAGTGGTATTTAAAAAAATTGCTCCCTATGGCCTCGGTTCTTACCATAACCGAGGCCAAATGCGCTGCCAATTTTTAAATTAATTAAAAATTTTGTGAATCTATGGCTTCGATTCAGGCGTGACCCGAGGCAGAAAAGCACTTTATGGCTTCGGTTAACACCCGAGGCCAAAAGTCATCTCCTTTTTACCTCACCCCAATATGTCTTGGTTTTAAAACCGAGGCAGAATAACAAAAACAACCGGGGCCAAAAGCCCTTACTGCACTGGTGTAATTTCCTACGAATTTATTTGAAGGTAATTGTCTGCAAAGAATCAATAGGTAATCTTAGTTACGACTAATTTATCTACGATTTTTAATCTTTAGGTAATCTGTAGGTAAAAACTACTTTACCAACGAATTTTTGGACTTACCTACATATTTTTTGCAGTAGGTAATAATGATTTTTCTTGTAGTAGCTACAATAGAAGAGATGGGGTATTACA
>Ga0214543_1009452_pt1 | contig 15126 bp, 4 predicted proteins | sample CNSS2metaG_FD_160094 | JGI IMG/M metagenome (GOLD analysis project Ga0214543, IMG submission 160094) | Root nodule microbial communities from cowpea collected in UCLA plant growth center, Los Angeles, California, USA - CNSS2 | ecosystem: Host-associated > Plants > Roots > Nodule | place: USA... | reverse complement strand
AACTATAGTCAACAAGTCAAACCTAGTCAAAGGTCAACAAGTCAACTAAAGTTGATTCAACTAAGTCAACTTTGGGAATCAAAAATAACAAACACAAATGAAAGGGATGAAGGATTAGTGAACTTCCATTCTAAACATGCTTAGTCTTCTTAAGCATGTGCCTCCATCCTTGGTTGGGGTCAATCCTTCATCATGTCCCGAGACTATTAAACTCAATCAATTACATTAAAGAGGGAAATCTTCAAGAACCCTGTCGTACGAGCCACGATCTTGCACACTCCACTAGACTTCCAAAACAAACAGGCTACAACCTTGAGTGGCCACGCATTACCCCAATACAAGTTACACTCGTAACTAGGCCCCCAACAAAGCATCACATCAAGACCTCCATCCAAAGTTGTGTAGAATCCCTCGCATAATACAATACTACATCGAAAACCACCAAGCACAACATCCACGTCGCTAGCTTAACTCGCATTCTAGACCACCTGTGATGTGATCCCAACAAGGCTTATAGCTTGGGTCAACGCTAGGGATGGCAACGGGCGGGTCGGGCACGGATAGTGCCTACCCACAACCCGACCCGCAAAAAAAAAATCCGCCCGTTACCCGCCCGTTTACCCGCCGGGTATCCGCTTAAAAAATACCCGCGGATATTTTTAAAACCCGCGGGTACCCATGGATACCCGATACCGCAAATATTTAAAAAAATATGTATTTTATAAATTTTTTAATATAAAATTATAAAAATAAAATATAAATTAAATTAAATTTTAATTATAATTATAATTATAATTAAATTTGACATAATAAAATATACTATTACTTCTAATTTTAATTAAATTTAACTTAATAAAATATAAATTAAATTTTAATTTTAAATTTTAAATTTAACGCCTAGGCCCAAATCATGCTCAAGGCCCAATACATGGCCCACATGCACCTTCAAGCCCAAGCCCATCAAGAGGCCCAATAACAAGGAGCATGCTCAAAAAGATCCAATTGGGCTTCTCATACTCTTCACATGGGCCAAAGAAGATGTGAAGATTTGAAGAGGTGTCTCAAAGAGCAATAGAATAATAATAAGATTGGCCCATTGTTTAGGCCTTGTTTTCTAGAATAATAAGCCAAACAATGTGTAGTTGAATTGATAAAATTGGGCTTGACTAAGTCCAATAGGAGATTTGGCCATGAGCTATCAAAAGAGCCAAGGTGGACTAAGTGGAAGTCAACACTTCTTCCTACACCTCATGGTTCCAAAGCATCCAAGGGTTAGGAATGCTTCCTCCTTTTCTAAGGCATCATCCAATGGCCAAGATCAAGCCTCCTTCTCCAAGCTTGATCTAAGGGCCAAGATCAAGGCCCACTCCATCCAAGGGCTCTCCTTTCTCATGTGTAAATGGCTTCATATAAAAGCCAAAATTTCACTCATTTGTAGACACTCTTGAATTTTTGTGCAATAGACACTTTGAGTTGAGAACACTCCTTACTATTGCCACTTGAGAGTTATCTTTTAGAGAGCTTACTCTTTTTACCTCTAACCCCCTTCCTAGGCTAGAACCACCTCTAAATCATTCATTCCTTTCACCTATCCATTGCAAGCAAGAGCCTACAAACTTGCCTTCCATTCTTCCATGCTTTCTCCATCATTTTCGCTACATTTGGAGCTCCATGTCTCCACCAAGCTCCACCAACTTGGCAGAACACTTGTCGCCAACCCACTAGATTTTGATCTAAGCCCATTTCTACAACACACTGCTTGGCGGAACCACTTCCGTCGCCAAGTGCCAACTCTCGGATTTTACTCTAGACCTCACTTTGTGACCTATCTCCTGGCGCTTTACACCGTTCCGTCAGACGCTACACCAGTAACTGGTAATTTACTAGTATTTGGCACTCTAGAATAGGTTCTAATGAACCTATTTACACAAGAGACTCAGTGCACGAAAAACATGCATCCATGACAAGTAAATACACTTTCATATGATTAAGTTTAACTCAACTACATAATATCACATGGTCATACATCAAACACCCATATTCTTACTTTTATACATCTCGGAGAATCACAATAAATCCACATAAAACTATCAAAACAAATTGTCATACCCAACACACAATCTTGCACAACCAAACAATATACAAACCAGGAAGAACACATAACCATTGCCCCAAAATATCGCACGAGCAATAAAATAGTAATAATGATAATAATAAAAAACAACAATAATAACAATAACGATAATAATAATAATAATAATAATAATAATAATAATAATAATAATAATAAAACGAAACAATACATATAAAAAAAATAATAATAAAATAAAATGAAACAATAATAGTAAAACAATAATACTAATAAAATAAAATAATAAGACAAAATAACCATAATAAAATAATAAAAATAAATTAAAACAATGATAATAAAATCATAAATAAAATAAAATAATGATAATAATAAAAATAATAACAAAATAGTAACAAAATATAAAAAAATATAAATAATAATAATATAAATAATTATTATTATTATTATTATTATAATAATAAAAGGAAATTTTAAATAATAATAATAATAATGATAAAATAAAAAAATAATAGTAAAACAATAATAATGATAATAAAATAGTCAATAAAGAAAAACAATGATAATAATAAAAATAATAATAAAATAATAATAAAATAAAATAAATAAAATAATAATAATGATAATAAAGATAATTATAAAACAAAATAAAATGAGAATAAAGTAATAGTAATAAAAATAATAATAATAATAATATAAATAATAATAATAATAATAATAATAATAATAATAATCATAATAATAATAATAATAATAAAATGAAATTTTAAAAATAAAAATAATAATTAAAATAAAATAAGACAACAATAATATTAATAAAATAATAATAATAATAATAGTAATAAAATAAAATAATAATATTAAAACAATAATAATGATAATAAAATCATCAAGAAAATAAAACAATGATAATAAAGACAATGTAATAAAATAAAATAATAATACTAATAAATATAATTATAATATAAAATAAAATAAAATAATAATAATAATAACATAAAAATAAAAATAGAGTAATTGTAACGTCCCATTTAATTAATAAGCGTAATTAAAAGAAACGTCACTCATAAATAGTATAACAACGTAGTCCTGGGGTCCTTAACGCCACCCCTACAAAACTAGGCACACCACGATGCCAACAAAAATAGTTGAAAAGTCTAACAAACGAAGTATAGTAATAAAACATAGAGAAATACATAGGCCATAGCCCTAAAGAAAAGCCCATTAAGAGATAAGGTCCAGCCTACGCAGACTATGCAACGGAACTATCACCTCCCTGTTGCCCACGGGTGTTCCTCGCATCTGCTCACACCAACAAGTTGATGATCATCGCAAAAGGGAGTACCACACAGCCGAACACAAAACAATGAAAGTAGGGTAAGCTAGAACACAAAAGATTTCATCCATACCATCAAATATATATATTCACAATCCCATATACACACATCAACTAAACATGTTATGACTTTCCAAACAATACACTATGACACGACTCGACTCATCCGGATACATATAACCTGGTCGGATTCAGCGGATGCTTGCACTTGTGGTGGATACCTTTGCTCACCCCCGAGCTATGTGTTACAAGTGTTACGATGAATCAATTTCCCTCACCACAAGGTTAGCCCTTAATGAATTTCAGGCCTCCTACTACTCTCACCACAGGGGTCAGTCCGCTCTAGGTGAGACTAACTGACTTCTTAGATTGTCAGGATGCAACCTTACCTTGAATCCTTACCTAGTTATACAGATGGGGCACCACCATGGACACCCACTAACAGGGGCCATGGAATTTCGTCCCAACCATTGGAGCACGACCCGGAAATCACACTTAGGGATTTCCAAGGAATTACGCACTGACACGGACCAAGCATACCAGATCAATCGATAAAGATTATTGCACATTTATATATACATCACCTACCATCACTTGATAATTCACCCTTCTTCAGTTCTTTCTCAGTGGTTCCATACCCAACCATTTCTCTCCAACCATAGTTATGGGATTTCAAATCATGCCAACACCATGTTACTTTAACACTAACCATCTCATTTAGTTCACATGCCAAGTTCATACCACATCCATCATTCAGCATTCATGAATCATGTCATTCATACATAGCAATTCATAATATATTTCTCATCATAACAATCACACCTAAACAGTGCACTACCTCACCCAGCCCCTCACTCAGGCTGAAGGGTCTCGCTCAGGCGAGAAGCTCTCACCCAAGCTCTCACCACGAAGCACAGCAACTCGAGAGGTAGACTGGGAAACTTGTGGAACAGCGGAACGGTAGGAAAACGAGATTATTATCGAACCCTAAACGGAGGAATACGAAAAAGAGCTTTAGGGAGTAAAGGTAGTAGATTTAGAATCACTTACATGGAGCAAAAAGCACTACTTGAGCTTTGAGCGGACTGGTTCGAGACGAGAAAGCAAACCCTAGCAGAGCTCTAATGGTACAGTTGAGAGAGACGGCTGCAAATCTGTGAATGAATGAGAGTGGAAGCATTAGGGCAACTTGGGATCAGCTTTATCCTTTGGGCCAACTCCTTGGCCCATCGGATTTGGGGCAGCCCTTTTTGTTAAAGGGGTACAAAAAGAATAGGGCCTTACAGTAATTGTAATAATAATAATAATAATAATAGTAAAATAAAATAATAATAATAATAATAATAGCAATAATAACAATAATTATTATTATAATTATAATTATAATAAAATAATAATAATAATAATAACAATAGTAAATTAAAATAAGAATAATAATAATAATAGTAATAATAATAATAATAATAAAATAATAATAATAAGGATAATAATAATAATGGTAAAATAAAAAATAATAATAATAATAGTAAAAATAATATTAAGTGTGTCGTATTTAAAAGAAAAACTATAAACATCTTGTCAAGCCAAAAAGAAGAATCATGATAATCATAGCAATGATTGAGTCACAAAATCCAAAAAGAAGAATCATGATAATCATAGCAATGATTGGGTCATAAAGAGAACTCAATACAACGGAATCCACAAGCACACACATACTCTCTCTAAAACCATATACGATAAACATCAAGAAGTTAAACGATACAAGAATTTGATTCAAGAGAAAGCTTTCATGCACCCATATATAAGCAATTGCATATAATATCACTAAAATAGGAAATGGCAGCTCCCTCACCTGGAATTCTGGCTCCAAAAGTACTCTTAGAATCCTTCCTTACACCATAATTGATCTCCCATTTGATCTCCATCCTTGAGCACTCCTTCCAGCCTTCTAACACTCTCCTAAGTTCTGTTTTTAGGGTTCTAAAACTCCCTTTTGGTAGCCACAAAAAAATGCCTTCCCACATTAACATGTGAGTTCATTGCAGTGTAACACATTATTCCATGACTCTTTGATTTCTCGGCTACTATAGTTTCTAGGTTTTTCCTAACATTGTAGAACCAAAAAAATAATAAAATGCAAATAAGTCAAGGCTAAATTGTACTAGCCAAGGCTCGAACCTACCCCAACTTAATTACAAAATAATTGCACAACCATTCAACCAATTTATGTTTCATGATAAATCCTACACCTCTAGGATTATATTATCACACACCATGATCAAACATATAACTAAAATAATAAAACAATTAAATTAATATGCTAATGACATTCACAAGGCTTGAACCTAAGTCTTCTTATAATAGTCAAGTACTCTTAACCACTTAAGCTACCATTGCTCCTTGTCTTCTCTATCCATATTAATGAACTTAGGGATTCCCGCCCTTGCATTTATTAGATAAATATTTATTTATTTACTTAATTTTCTCGGATCTTACACTAATCATTGGACACGATATTAGAACCTAAACTATAATAGACAACTAATTGATGGTGCATCTAGACATAGAGTACATCATTGGTCATTCATAAAATCATAAGTTTGATCAGTAATGTGAACTCTTAATAAGCAAAGGTCTAAGAAATTAGGGTTCTTATTAAAGTTTAGACTTGTTGCTAAGACATTAGGGCTTGTTACATAAGGTGTGAATGCGAGAGTAGGAATTAGAAGAATATTGTCTAGTGTTTTTGCTTTGAATTGGATCATGAAACCCAATCTCAGTGAAGCTTTTATCTGATATTTTTCTCAATCAAAATATTACTTTCCATTGTGTCAATTTCTATCCATATTTTACATTTTAATTCTAAAGTTATTTTTCCTTTAAACCATAAATGTTTTGGTATTCTCACCCGTTATCAGTAATAAATCAATTAATTTAAACCACATTAGTCCCTATGGGATATGATATCTGGACTTGTCCACTTTATTATTTGTACGATTTGGTGCACTTACCAATCCCAAAAGAGTAAAGAAAATTAGGTGATTCCACTGCTTTTCCAAAATAGGATTCATCATTGGTTTTCCAAAACATTATTGTTTATTGATTACTTGTCTAAGATTTCAAATCAATCAAATGTAACTTCTCAATTAATTTGTTGGTCTTCTAACTTTTAACCAAAGTAACTTCTCAATCAAAAGTAAGAACTTACAGATTAATCATAGTAAATTTAATCAAAGTAACTTCTCAATTAAATATTATCATGCCTAATCATTTATTCCTTTACCTCTTATATCTAGTAAAAAGCTAATTAATCAAAGTAACTTCTTGATTAATTATAATCAAACTTTTTACCTTTAATCAATGTAACTTCTCAATTATTAGCAAAAACTCATTCAATCATATGAAAGTTTCTAAATCTAACGAAAGTAACTTCTTAATTAAAATTTAAAAACCCTTGGACTCATATGATTGTTATATTATGTAGATTTAACAATGTGTAACTTGCTACAATGTAAAAATCATCACTTTTAATAGATTAAGAATCAAAAGACATAGATGAAAATAAATCACAACAAGAACAAAAAAGAACAAACAAATTTATTCATCGAACCTCATAATCTAATTAAGAAATTACAATGGAACTAACCCTTGAAGGTTAGCCCTCCATGGAAAGCAAAAGTAACATAAATATAGAACTAACCCTTGCTCAATATTTTTTCCTCGTTGATAAGCTTGCAACCTTTCATCTGTGGCCTCTAATTTCTCTCACACTCCATCCATTAGTATCATAACTCCCCTATAGGATAGTCCATTGGTTGCTTCAACTTGTTGTGGTGGTACATATTGTGAGTATTGAAATGGATAATATTCCAAGAACGAGGGTTGAATTTGCTTATTAAAAACTTGGTTAATTTTGAAAGCTTAAAACACCATTAACTTGAATCAAATCAACTACGAAACGAGGATGTAATAACTATTGGACTTTACACTTTTAATTGATCAAAAATAGGGACAATCAGCTAATTTCATTAAACAATTAACAGTATAGTGCAAATCAATATATCAAAATATTAAATCAATCGATTGAAATACTGGAATTCTGCTGAATTTTGAATTTATAGTTTAAACCGAAAACAGAATGAAAGACTTATCCATATTGATTCAAATGAGTAATACAGATATGAGTCAAGTCTCAGGTCGTGCTATAACACACAAGAATAGTTAAAAGAATATACAAACCATAATTCTTGAAACTTTAAAGCACAAATCAAAAGAGAAGGGATAAAGACAAGCACAAGAACATAAATTTTATACTGGTTCACTCAAATCTGAGCTACATCCAGTTTGTCAAGGCAACCCGAGCCTGACTTGCACTATTTCAAAAGATTTACACAATCCATAAGATCACACTTTCAAAATAAGTAAATATACACACCAAGACTCTTGAATCCCCTAAGAATCTCAACAAGCACAACAAGATCACACTTGCTGACCTGGAAAACCACCAGAAACAACAAAGAAACTTGAGAAAGATCAAACTTGAATGGAGGCTCTCCCTAGCCAACCAAACCTCTTTCTCTAAGTTCCTAAACCAAGCAAAATTGCTCCAAGAAAGATCAAAGATCAATCACCAAAGGTTGCAATTTTGTATGATCCAGAGAGAGATTTTTCCATAAAATTCACAATGATTTCGCGCTCAAAATGGTAAGTCTTGCACCTCTCTCTAGAAAAACATATTATATAGTCAATTTGTTAACAAATTCAACAGGTTGATTTTTCATTCAATCTATTGATTTCACTTAACTTAAGCAAAATTGGTCGATTAAAAAATAAATCAATTGATTGAATACATAACAAATAAAACTACTATAGTAAGACATTTAACCTGTTAAAACCAATTCAACAGGCTAAAAGACACCAACCAGACCTTCTACATCTATGTAATACGAAATGGTCTACATTTTGAGAACCAATCTTCAAGCTTGTGTTCTTCGTGTGAAATCCAGATTTAGCACACACACACATGCCAGGCTTGATCAACATGTGAATCATCAAGTCTTCACACCTTCATCAATTTTATCATGGCTTCATATATCTTCATCAAATCCTCAAGCACCAAATCTTCACACAATTTGTTATAACACATATTGTTGCTAAAAACTATGTGGAACATATGGTTGTTATGGATAGTAATTATAGTCCATTGCTAAGAACCAAAATGATAAAAATTCTAACTGTGTTCCTTGAGAATGGCACCAAATTCTAATTATGCCTAATCATGTCTATTCCTTTACCTCTTATATATAGTAAAAAGTTAATTAACGAAAGTAACTTCTTGATTAATTCTAATCAAAGTTTTCACCTTTAATCAATGTAACTTCTCAATTATTAGCAAAAATTATTCAATCATGTGAAATTTTTTAAATTTAACCAAAGTAAGTTGTTAAATAAAATTTGAAAACACTTGCACTCATATGATTGTTATATTATCTAGATTTAATAATGTGCTAACTTTCTACAATATAAAAATAATTACTTTTACTATATTAAGAACCAAAAGACATAGATCAAAATAAATCACAACAAGAAAAAAAAGAATAAACAAATTTATTCATCATACCTCATAATCTAATTAAGAAATTACAATGGAACTAACTCTTGAAGGTTAGCCCTCCATGGAAAGCAAAAGTAACATAAAAATAGAAGAAGAGAGTGGAGATGAGATAGAAATTAGGTCCCCCTAAATGGTTCCTAAACTTCAAAGTTCCAAACTTTTGAACTTTTTTTTCTACTTCCTCTTAATCTCTTTATATAGGACTTGGACTAGACTTTTCTGTTGCTAAAATATCTCAAATATCTTTAAAATAATCATCAATATCATGCATCTTTATAGTTGTTAAAAATATTTAAAAATATTTGGAGAGACATAACTAGTTTTAAAACCATTTCACAAATATAGTTGATTGTTAATTTATGATATAATTAAATAAATTAATTATTATATCTCATGTATTATTAATATTTGCATTATTTTTTCAAATCTCCCATACTTAATCTTGTAGTCCAAATTTATTGAAAAATTCAAATATATCGATATTTGAACTTTAACTCTTTAACCTTTGACCAAACTTTAACCAAATTTAAATTTTTTACCAAACTTTGGTTATTTGACATTTTGACTGATCAATTACGAGTTGACATGTGGTAAGCCAGTTCTTTCTCTCACATCATCTTTCTCTTTCCTCCTTAGGGTTTTGCTACGTTTCATGAAGGAAGTGCATTGCGCTATGGCTGTCTGGCGCATTGATGGTTGCTTCGTTATGGTGTCGTGGTTCTGCGTTTTCTGCAGGTCTGATCTAGTGCATGATAAGTGCCATCAAGATGCATGTTTCGCGTTGGAGAGGCTACGCGAGATACAAGTTCAGATTGAAGTTGCTTCCATGGTAATGAACAAACCGGCACGAGGCCCGTTGTAGGTGAGATTTGGGTCACGTTTTGGTGGTGCAGTGCGGCGGTGGATTCGTGGCCTCCGTGAATTGGTTTGTTTGCTTCACGCACGGTAGTGCTGCTGGTTCTGGCGTGAACGCGGAGGCTGCCATGGTGGACTATGGTGATGAAAACTGGCGTGTTCGACGCTTCTACGTGTGCGTGATCGTGAGATTGTTAGAGTGTGCTGCCCAGTGGTGGCCGAACGGACTGCTGCAGGTGGTTGACGGTGGTGGCTGTCAATGATTTGTTTAGGGCTTTGGCCGGTGAGAGGTTGAAGATGATTTTCACGTGGCAAGTTGTTAATGGCCAAAATTTTTAGTGCGAGATTATGCGTGTTAAGATGTAGTTAGGCTGATTTAAAATTTAAGGATTGCTACACTTGGCATCATTTGGTTAATGATGATTTTAAGTGGTGGTAGCAGAGGTGAAAATAGATGTATTAGGAGTGTAGAATAGGTTTTTTTAATGGGTCTTCTGATAAAATAAGTGGAGTGTATGAATAAAAACGACAAGTGCATGTAGTTCCTGATTTTTTTCTTTCTAAAATTTACTAATCTTTTTTAATTTTACATTTTTAATGAATCAATTTTAACTTTAGTTGCATCAACAAATTTAGAATATCCAAAGAGAATTTATACAAAAAGAAAAACACTTTTTAAGTTATTTTTATCTTACAAACTAAATAATTCTAATTATCACAAATCTTAATTAAATGAATCTTCAAGTAAAAAAAATTCAATTAAATATCTAAAATTAAAAATTAATTGAGGGTGAAAATATGCACTCATCATCCATCCCAAAGTGGCATGCTTCCCTTCCCTATTCTTCCATCTCCTATTTTCATCTTTTTGTTTTCATTTTCAACTTATATCTTGTTATTGTTGTTTTGTTTCTATGTTTAGTTCTTGTCTTTTGGTTATACTGAATTCATCCTTTCTTCTTCCTATTCGAGTGTCGTGAAGTGAACATTCACATCTAGATAATCTTGTTATCTTAATGTTTAGTAGGAATTTTCTTAAGACTTTCTTAATCAACTTGAACCATAATACCTGGTTCATTAAAATTTAGTAAGATGAACTCTTATCAATTCCTCTAGAAGATGACAACCTCAAAAGGGAAGATGCCACTAGCAAACCTAAAAAACAAACAAACAAGATTAGGTGCCTAATGTAAGGAGAAATGGTAAACAAAGTTAAAGAAATAGGCGAGGATGAGATCTCCTTTTTAGTCATGCTCCTAGTGATCCTCCTAGGAAGAGTCTTTCCTTAGGAAGAGTCATTCCTCAAGAAGAGTCATGAACTCATCATACAGTGAAAATCTAGTTTGCATGGGTTGTTTGAAAAAAATTCACAAATATGTCTCGACTTCTAAAAATAGTATAAAACATAAGAGATCTCTAAATTTCAAAAAACATATGTTGATTTTAGGTTTAAATACTTTTTTTGTCCCAAATTTCGTCAAATTTTGTCAAATAAGTCCTAATTTTGGTTTTGTGTTCAAATAGGTTCCAATTTTTGTCAATTTTGTTCAATTGGGTCATTTTTTGCTAACACCGTTTAAATCATTAACGATCATGAACAATGACTGTCACATGTCACTTCATGGTTTTTTTTAATTTTTTTAAATGTCCACGTGTCAACCTAGTAGCGTGTCACATGTCAAAGTCAATGTTCTATATTCAATTTGGTCCCTATATTTGTTATTTTTGTTCAATTTAGTCCCAATTTTGTTTAAAATTGACCAATTTTGTTTCTATCGAAGATGTGACCAAATTTAATTTTTATATCAAAGTTATAATAATGTGAATATTAATATATTATATAAAAATATTTAATAAAAAATGTGAACTTTAATATAAAAATTAAATTTGATTTCAATTTGGAGAAGCACCAAATTGGTTCATGTTAACAAAAGTTGTGACTAAATTGAACAAAAATAACAAATATAGGGACCAAATTGAATATAAAACATTAACTTTGACATGTGACACGTGGATATTTAAAAAAATATATATTTTTTTTAAATTCAAGAAAAAAAAGAAAAAAATTCAAAAAAATCACGAAGTGACACGTGGTAGTCACTGTTCGTGGCCATTAATGATTTAAACAGTGTTAGCAAAAAGGACCCAATTGAACAAAATTGACAAAAATTGAGACTTATTTGAACACAAAACCAAAATTAGGACTTATTTGACAAAACTTGACGAAAATTGGGACAAAAAAAGTATTTTAACCTTGATTTTAAAGACCCGAAAATGTAAAATCCAATACAACTAAAATTAAGAAAAAAAATCTATAAAAAAAGTTATGACCAAAATATTGAGCAAAGGTAAGATGAGCCAAAAATTCCAAATTAAAACAAATATGTACATTGAATTAGGGCTGGGCAAAATAAATCAAACTGCATTGCACTACCAAAAACTGCACTGAACTAAAAGTTGTTCGCATGAACTGCACTAAACTGAAAAACAGTTCAGATGAACTGAACTGAACTGTTATTCTTAAAAATAAAACTAGATTGAACTGCACTGCACTGAATTGCAATGCATTATAATATAAATTGAACTGAACTGTTTTATGAACTGCACTACGTCAGAACTGAACTGCACTATTTTTGGACTAAACTGCACTAATTTTTAACTTAACTACACTGTTTTAGAACTGTTTTAGAACCGAATTGCACTGATTTTTAATAAACTTCACTATTTTTGAACTGAATTGTACTATTTTTGAACCGGATTGCATTGATTTTGAACTGATTTGCACTATTTTTGAACTGAATTACACTATTTTGAATCGAATTGCACTAATTACATATGATTGTACTACACAATAATAATCTAAAGTTTATAATTTGAAAGTCCTTAGGAAATAATACTTGAAATATGCATGATACTTCAATACACCAATTAACATTTTTATAATTTTTTTTATTTATATTAAAGTTTTCCGTAACTTAAAATGTAATTAAAATATTAAAATTAATATAATAAATATAAATATCGGTATTAACTTATTTTTTATATTTTAAAATCTGATGTAATATTATTTTTTAGTTTTACAATGTTTATTATGTTGCGTCAAATTTTTTAAAAGGATTTATTTTAGAAAATTCTCAAAATTAATATTTTTTTAACATTTGTATTCATTAATATTTATGTCAAAAATGTTCTAGAAATTTTATGAAGTTCTAAAATTAATATTTTAAGAAATTTTTAAAATAAATTCGCTTTAAAAAAGTTGACGCCACATAATAAATATTTTAAAACTAAAAATTAATATTACATAAGATTTTAAAATAAAAAATACCTTAGTACTAATATTTATATTTATTATACTAATTTCAATATTTAAGTTAAGAAAACTTTAATATAAATAAAAAATTATAAAAATGTTAGCTGTCAAAAAAATTAATTTTTAAAAATAACTTCTGTAAAATCATAACATAATAATAACATTACATAGTGAAATTCATTCAAAATAAAATAAGATCTTGAATTAATTTATAATTTTTTTAATAAATTAATTATAAATATTTTATATTTTTCTCAAAACAAGAGTAAAGAAAAAAATTAAGACAAAATAAAATAAATATTTTAATATGAAAGAGAAAGAATAGAACGTAATATATAAAACACATAAGTCCAATTCTTGTCCTAATACCAATATTTTATTTGAGGTATTTTGCTCTTTCAATCTACTATAGTTCAATAGTTAATATAATTAACTTAACATAAGTTTAGTTTCTTAAAACTGAACTATTTTATAATACAGTTTAATTATTATTATTATTATAAATAGTTTAGTATATTTTAGTTTGATATAGTACAATTAACTATAGTTTAGTATAGTTTAGTAAATTATGCCCAGCCCTACATTGAATCCAATCTATTACTACCAAAAGAAAATGAACTAAAATTTGAAAATGAAATATATTGAAAGTGTTTTATTGTATGATAAAATTGTAAATGTGTGTATTAAATATGTTTAATCATAAGTGTAGTTAACATCATCCTTTTTTTTTTTTTACTTTGACTCAACCCATAATTCATTGAGTCAAGATCTTGCATATTTTCTTTATATGTTTTTAAGACGATTAATAAGTAAAATTTCTATTAGAGATAATCAAATTTGTCGAAAAAATAACATGGATGTTAATCAATTTTTAAAAAGATTTTAAAATATTTAAGAAAGTTAATTTATTAATAATAAATTTGCATGTGGGTTGTCATGTGATGAATTGATATTACTTAACTTTATTTATATAGAATTTGTAGTACATTTTGTGTAACATCCCAAAAACTGGATAACCTCAAATTGATAAAATGTCACATACATGAATAATCAGAGAGTACGGAGTTTGGAGTATGCAGGCATACAGTACGCCAAAAATTTCCCAGATTACATAAAAGAGGCTCCACACGGCCTAAACAAAGTACACTGGAAAAGCAAATAACTATACTAGGTCTTGTGCGGACAAGAGAAACATAACTAACAAAATCCTTCAGTGATGGGCCCCACAGTGGGCCCAATATTCATCCAATCCATCAAGCTGTAGCATCCCTATTATCCATACCACTGCCAGGGGTTCTCACATCTGCTCACATCAATAGAATTGATGATCATTGCAATAGAGAAGACCACACACAACATACAAGCAAGCAAAAGGGTAAGCTAGTGTAAAGGAATCTCATATTATAACAATCCACATGTAATCCCAAAGCCAAGCATAAATAACAAGCATCTATACCAGAGTTACCAAAACATATGAGACACCAAGACTTGACTATCCGGATACGTAACTAAGGCACCACCACTAAGTAGTGGAATTACGTCCTAACAGTGCGGCGTCACCACGAGGCCTTCGCGGAATTACACCCTTACAAGAGGCACCACCACGTGGCCTTCGTGGAATTACGTCCTGGCCTTGAGGCACCACCACGATACTCGCATGGAATTACGTCCTTATGTTAAGGCACCACCATGAACTCTCACCACGAGGTCCATGGAATTAAGTCCAATAGTTAAGGCACCACCAGGGACTCCCATTAGAAGGGTCCATGGGATTACGTCCGACGGATGAGGTGCCACCATGAGCTCTCGCTACAAGAGTCATGGAATTACGCCCTGCTCACACTTGGTACATGATTCACCAACCAATCAGAAAGTTTCCCACAATACCAATATCATGCATAACAACCCATCATAAAACT
>Ga0214543_1009450_pt1 | contig 15127 bp, 6 predicted proteins | sample CNSS2metaG_FD_160094 | JGI IMG/M metagenome (GOLD analysis project Ga0214543, IMG submission 160094) | Root nodule microbial communities from cowpea collected in UCLA plant growth center, Los Angeles, California, USA - CNSS2 | ecosystem: Host-associated > Plants > Roots > Nodule | place: USA... | reverse complement strand
TATATATATATATAGGGATTGATGCATGTGATATGTGGTGAATTCTATTAATAATTGTGTACTAGTATGATCTCAACTATGAACCCATTGGGTATATGAATGTGTTGAATTGTGATTCAGCCATGCTAATATGATTGGATAACATAGTTGATGTTTTGGATTGCCTGTGGATTTTTGTGTTCATTGAGAACTTGTCCAAAGTTCCAAAAACCAGTAGCCTTAACTCTACTGGTATGGCGCCTATGGCTCGCCCCGAGCCGCTAAGCGATAGCGGCCAAACAGAGGCAACTGAAATCGCGCGATGCCTACCAGCAAAGGCGGTTCTGCCAGGCAACTACCATCAGCAAACTCTGAAGGTGTGTAGCGCCTAATGACGTGTGATACCCGCTAGGCGGTCCAGAACCAGACAGTGCGAGGCGCGTGTGATGCGCCAGACGAGCTTTGTTAGGGGCCCAATTACAAGTGTAACTTGTATTGGGGTAACATGTGGCCATCTCAAGGTTTTAACCCGGTGGTTTTGGAAGTTCAGTGGAGTGTGCGAGATTGTGGCTCGTATAGATGGGTTCCGGAAGATTACCCTCCTTGGTGTTATTCGACGAGTTTGGTAGTCCTGTGACAAATACGAAATGTGGTTCATATTGATGAACTCCACTTGTGATCGTGACAAGATCAGTCCCACGTGTGGACTATATATGGTGGCCTATAGTCGGAGGGGCGAGTAGACACTTGTGACAACAAAGATCGATCAATGTAATCATCAAAGAGTGTAGAATCAAGAGGCGTCTAGAGGAATATGTAAAAGCTGGGGTCTGAGGGTTGTAGTCCTAAAAAAGGGTTAAGTTATCTTCAAAGGCTTTGGATGAATACCTTAAGGATGGACTTTGCTGGAGCATTCCTTGAGTTGTGGCTTGGAATGACGGATGGTACCGGTGTGAGTGTGTGTTGTGACTCGTACAGACAGTCGCCACTTGATTGAGCAGCCACGGCTTGTGGCCAGTGAATTTGTCAATCTTGTGTCGAGAATATGAATTGTGATTCATATTGGGAACTCCACTTGGCGTTACGGAGTGTGGTCCGTAACATGTTATTCTCGCACGTGTTTCTACGAGTTGTGGCTGGCAGGAAAGGATATCTTAAGATCATCATCTAAAGACGTAGAACATGGATAACATGGTGGTGGCCATGTGGTATGGAATCCAAGGATAGAGTTTCCTTTGAGGAGTGTATGCTTATATTTTTGAATTGTATATATATTTATATATTAGGTCACCCTATTTTTTTGTGTTTGGCTATGATCGTGTAATGCGTTACACGAGAGCAGATGATATTACAGGTGGTGCTAGTAAGGCACAAAGCCGGAGAGGGGCCAGCTTGCAAGAATTATTTTATGGCATTTACTAATTTTTACTCCTATGTACTGGAGAACAGTGTTTTATTGGTTTTTGAATTGTAATATTGGTAATGGAACTTAAATTTTATATCTGGACGAGTTAATAAAGGTTTTAAATTTTCCCACATTTTAGAAAAGGACATTATATTAAATGAGGTTTTATTTATATTTCTATTTTATTTCATTTTAATTAGTAATATCTGATCGGGTTATTACAATGTAAGACCCGAATTAATTAATTAATTAATTAATGCGGGTAGTGGAAACCTTTATAATATTTAATATTGATTGTTATGATGTGGAAAAGTACTAGCTCAAATGGTTGAGAGTATTTATTTATGTTGAGAGGACTTATGTTCGAGTTATGTGTGTGTCATTTGTGTGTTGTTTTAATTGGATATTATTTTAATAATAATATGCTTGATCATGATGAGTGATAATATAATCTTAGATTTATAGGATTTATCACAAAACATGAATTGGTTGAATTGATTATGCATTTGCTTTGGAATTGGATGGTTGTGTGTTTGAACCTTGGTAGAGACAAACTAAGCTTTCTTTTTGCTAAAATATTTTTGGCATGGATGAGAAAGGTCAGAAACCCTAGCTGTAAAAATGGGGAAGCCACCATAACACAATAATTCAATGATCATTAAGTGAATGTTAATGCTAATTTCGTTTTAGCCATTAAACCAATTAAAAGTATGGTTGAAATTGGGATTAAGGGTAAAATTAGTGAGAGAAAGAGAGAGAAGTCTTCTGGAATCAGAACAAAAACTATGACCAATTAAAAGTAGGGTTGAAATTGGGATTAAGGGTAAAATTAGTGAGAGAAAGAAAGAGAGAGAGAGAAGTCTTCTAGAACCAGAATAAAAAACTGTGCTAGAATTTTAGTGTGAGGGTGAATTGGGAGACCAATTGTAGTGGATTGGAGCTAACCAAAGGGAGTCATGTTGCCAACATCAAAAGGGAACTCTAGCATTGTCTTTTGAGCAAGGATATCCAGGTAAGGGGAGCTGGACCTTGTGCTTTTTTAAATTTGTATGGTTGTGTTGAATGATGTATGTAAAAGAGTAAATGTTTAAATTGTGCCTGAATGTATATTTTCGTGTTTCCTAAAAATTTCCAGAAACCGTCTAGCGAGCCTTCAAAGCCACCACGCAACCCTTGTTTTCTTGTGTGTTTTCTGGGTTTTTCCTAGAAACCGCCTAGTAGTAGAATGGCCCGCCATGTGACTTATCCTCCACAACCCAATTTTCTAGATTTTATATGAACAACCTAGCGATGATGAACACCTACCAGGTGATGCAAGCCAAATTTGTCTCATTTTTTATGTTTTGGGCTTCTAGGTTGATTTATGTAAGACCTGAGAGATTTAAATAATTAATTAAATAATTATTTAATAAATACGGGTAGTAGAAGCCATTAAGGCATTAAATACGAGATGTTATGTCATTGAAAAGTACTAACTCAAGTGGTTGAGAGTACTTAATTATATGAGAGGGCTTGGGTTCAAGTCCTATGTATGCCAATTGTGTGTTATGTAATTAGCATTATTTTTAATATATGTAGATCATGTGAGATATTATAATAATTGAATCATATTAGTTAACATGAAACATGATTTGGTTGAATGGTTGAGCATTGACTTAGCATTGGCATGGTTGTGGGTTCAAGCCTTGGAGAACCCAAATTAAAATTTATTTTTGCTATTTTTAGTTTTGGCTTGAAGTTGAAGGGTTAAAGGAAACCCTAGCAGACCTAGCAGCCAAGGGTGGCTAGAAAACAATCTATTGAGTGTGCTTGAATGATAATTAACACCATCAATAGGACATTTTCGTTTTAGGACTTTAACCCACCATTAAAAGACCATTAAAAAGCAAATTGAAGGAGGAAAGAAAGGTTTCTGCAGTTGTGATTGTTGGATAGGCAGAGAAGTGCAAAAACCAGTGGGAATTGAGAGTGTGAGTGGACCTTTGAGGCTGAATTGAGAGAAGCCAAGGAAGGCTATTGGTGAAGCAAGGGAGAACCAAGGGATACTCAAAGCTTTAAGCAAAGGAAACCAGGTTAGGGGAGTTCTTAAAGTGCATTTTATCTCTGATTTTTTATAAATATATATATATATATATATATATATATATATATATATATATATATATATATATATATATATATATATATATATTCTGGATCGTGCTTGATGTGTAGAACCTTCCCATTCCCTAGATTTTTGCGCATTTCTGGATTTTTCCAGAAACCGCCTGGCAACACATGAACTGCCGCCAGGCGGCACATGTGCTTGCTCCAGTTTTTTGGGTTTTCAGATGATCCGCCTGGCGGCTGAAGGTGAATCGCCAGGCGATGTATGCATTGTTGCCCGTTTCCCTTGTTTGATTGGTTTGTTAGTGGCATGGTGATGTTTGAATTGGATTTTTATTGTATGTGTGTGTATGTTTGGTCTAATGAGATTGGTCTCTAGTTATTTAATTAGTGGAATTCCTTGGATTCTTGTATGAAATCGGGATTAGGGTTCACGTTGGGGAAATTGGAAATAATTAGATTTAATTATATCTATGATTAGTGTATTGTTATATGGAATTGAGGTTAATATAAATACAGTATGAATTCTGTCATTTGTGAGCATGCAAAATTATGTCAACATGAATATGGGTACTATGATTGGGGGTTTTTGAGAATGGAGTCTGAATTGAAATAAATCTGGACAGAACCCAATTGGTCAAGCACCGCCTAGCGGCGCCTGGGTTGCCGCCAGGCGACACCACAATATTGGTGCTCTTTGAGAGTGTTGTTAAAATTGCGTGCATTGGGTGTTAGGTGGAATAACTTGGTTTGTATGCTGGAAAGGAGTGAGGCAGTGGAGTGAAGGAAACCTAACGCATTGGATAGCAAAGGATTTTAGTATGAGTACGAGATAGTTGGGATACATATTTTAAACTATATAAATTTGTATGATGAACATGATAAGTGACTATATTTAATTGGAAGATGGAATGAGACATCACGTATGGATGATTAAATAGTATGGGTTGGTTAATTGGTAATGGGATGAGTGTAAAGTGGAATGTATCATGGTGGTTTAAGGGAACAATGTGCTATTAACTGAGAAATATGTTAAGTGGAAAGTATGTGAAAGTGTAATTCTGTGATATGAATATGCTTGGATAAATGAAAGGTATGTCCCTAAAGCGGTCTAGATCATATGCCACCTTATTTGGGGTTGTTTTAAAAGTGTATGTGTAATATTGATTCATTGGAATGACCAAATGTATGCATTGAAGCTCAGTCATACTTTTATGACTTGATGATTGAAAATGTGTTACAATTCTCGTATTGTATGTTTGGGGTCCATTAGGACCTGTTTGATGTGCCAAAAAACTAGTAGCATTGCGCTACTGGTATGGCGCCTGGCGGCTTGCCCCGTGCCGCCAGGCGATAGACACCCAACATAGTGGCAGTGACCACTGGACGTGCACGGCGCCTGGCGGCAGGAAGTGTCCCGCCAGGTGGTGATGGAGTAGCAAAGCTCTTGTTTGGCGCTTGGCACCTAGCGATGGGAGTTGCCTGCCAGGCAGTCTGGAACCAGGTTTGCCTGGCGGTGTTAAGGCTGCGCCAGGCAAATCTACTGTTGTGAAATTTGTTATTGCTGTGATCAATGAACTTGAAGAGCTAAGTTCACACACCTTTGTGATTGGGCTTGAAGGACTAAGTCCAATAGAGGTATGGGATGTGCTTGGTGGAGGGACGCATGATGGGCATGGAACTGGTTAGTTCTCGTCGGCTGCTAATGGGTAAAGAGTCCTTAGTATGGTGATTACAAGCGTCGGACGCACGATGGGCAAGGAACAGTTATGTTCCCATTGGCTGCTATTGGGTGAGGAGTCCATAGTATGGTGATTGCGTGCGTCCCAGGGTCCGAGCGAGGAAGGCTTGGATGTTTTGCTACAGGCGAGAAGTCTGTGGGGCAAGACTATGAGCGGGATAGGCTCGTAGAGTCGGACCATGAAAGGGAGAGTTTCGTGGGAGCATAGTAAAGTCCCAAGACCTAGATTCATGCATATGACTCATGAAGGACTATAAGATCAGGGATGGATAATTTGAAAGAATAAAATGATTATGTAAGATTTATTTTCCTTGGGATGGGTGTCGTATTTATTTTATATAAATATGTGCATAGCTCACCCTATCTGTTTGCGTGTGGCGATGATTGGATAACTTGTTATCCGGGAGCAGGTGATTTAGTAGGTGGGCCAGGAGATGCTTGACTTTGGAGAGCGGGATTACATGAGAACTTTGAAGATTTTATTTTCATATTTTCAAAGTTTCCATGTATTTGCAACAATATGCCATTTCAGTTATTTTATAATTGTAATGAATTTTAATCGCGAATATTTGTAACTTATGTGATTCCATAGTTTTAATTTTCCCGCGTTTTTAGGAAAGTATCGTTATAGATGAGGTTTGACAATTAATATTTTTTTTATCTTACTATATTTATTTAAGAGTAATATTCCTTAGGGATGTTACAATTTTGATCGGGGAAAAATGGAGTTGCATTTGTTAGTTGATTGTTGGATGCCAGAAATTATTGAATTACGTTGTGATTGGACGTTAAAATGAGGAAATTGGATGATTATGGTATATTTTTGTACTAGGGTTTGAGTAATTAGGGGTTCTTGGGTTTAGGAATTAATGGCAGCGTGAATTGGACTGAGAGTGATTCGTTTTATGTTAATTTAACACGTGAGTGCAGTTAATTGTGTTAAGATTTGAGTAATTGGTAAAATGAGGATGGTGGTGATTTTAGGGTTCTAAGGTGTTGGAGAGTTCTGGAAAAATTACAAAATGTGTATGCACCGCCTAGCGGCACCATGATTGCCGCCAGGCGCCAGAGGCAAATGAGTGGCACTATGCAGTTGGAATTACAGCGAGAGAGTGGAGGATTCTAGAAAGTTAGTGTGGGATTTGAAACAGGGAAGTTGTAATATGCAGAATTTGGTGATACAAGGGTAAGAAATGCATGAGATAATACAAGGTGAGACTAATAAAGATTGGATTGGTCTTGGAAGGGTTAAATTTAAGGACAGTAAAGTAGAGGTTTCATACAAGTAGGATCTTGAGCGATTGTGAGGCAGATTGTGGTGCGAGGGTTTAAGGGCTATGTAGAGTTGCAATATAATGGTAGTATTAATCATACTTGGCTGAAGATTTAAATAATGTTTGAAAACATGGGCAAAATGTAGGTAGTATGCGTGAGTATGGTATACACTTAATAAGCAAAGTTAAACCTAAGCAAGCCTAACTATTTGTGCGTTTGGATTGGTGAACCTAAAAGGGAATAGGAACATTGGTAAAAAGCTAAGCCTGTGAGAATTAATGCAGTTAAATTGGTAGATATTACTGTAAGTTTTGATGCCTAAATAGGGGGATTGCAATATGTTTTATGAGCTTAAAAATTAGTATTGCACAAGTATTGGTGTAGCGCCTAGTAGTGTTGTTTGACCGTCAGGCGGTAGCTACCAAATCAGAGGGGCGGTAGCTACCAAATTAGAGGAGTATTGGAGCGCGTAGCGCTTGCCGATGAGGGTCGTTCCGCCAAGCGATACCAACAGAGCAGTGGATTTAGAGGCGCTTGGTGCCTGGCAACAAAAGGGTTATGCCAAGTGGTCTGGAATTGAGTTTCGCCTGGCGACTCTAGAGTAGCGCTAGGCGATAATGCAGAGGCAACATACTTGTTGGCTTTGTATGTGTGTGGTCTACAAGGTTTGAGTAATTCCTTAAAGAGATACTTGCTAGAGTGTTCTTTGAGTTGTGGCTCGTAACGGTATCCCTTGAGTTGTGGCTTAGGATAGAGGGCAAACACGTGGCATTCCTTGAGTTGTGGCTCGGATTGACATCTCTTAAGTTGTGGCTTGGGATGGCGGATGAACATGAGGAATCCTTAAGTTACGGCTCAGATTGACGAGTGTTGCTGGTGAGTGTGCGAGTTGTGACTCGTATGGATGGGTCCAAAAAGGTTGCCCTCCTCGATATCTAGCCAACGAGTTTGGTAGTCTTGGGACATTACGAACTATGCTTCATATTGGGAACTCCACCTGGCGTTACAGAGTGTGGTTCGTAGCAGGTTTCCCGCACGTGTTCTACAAGTTGTTGCTTATAGGTGTGGCATTAAGGCATCTCGAGGTATTCATCTAAAGACGTAGAACATCGATAACATGGTGGTGGCAATATGGTATGAAATCAAAGAATAGTGTTCCTTTGACTTGTGTTTGCATATATTCACTGATATATATATATATATATATATATATATATATATATATATATATATATATATATATATATATATATATATGTATATGTATGTATATGTAGCTCACCCAATCTATTTGTGATTGGCGATGATCGTGTAATTTGTTACACAGGAGCAGATGATATTGTAGGTGGATCTGGTGAAGCATAGAGTCGAAGCATGGGCTATCTTAGGGATTCTTCTATAGAGTCTTATTACTTTATTGATTTTAAGGACTTTGTAAACATTTGATTTCCATCAGAGTTGGAACTTGTAGTTGATATTTATAATATGTGGATTTTGGAATTTATGGAGATTTAATAAAGGCAGTTTAAATTAATGCGTTTACATTATCTATTTTATTTTATTTATTTAAAATTCGTAATATCTGACCAGGATGTTACACATTGCTTCATGTGAATTATCACTTGTTTTCATTTTAGCCATTCAACAATTTGAATTTCAAATATTATAAAGTTGTGGCTTCATTCATCTGGATATTCTCTTGTAGTCTTAGATCTACAAATTATTTCTTTTTCTCGTGATTAGTTGATAAATATATGACAACATTTTGCGTTCTTCAATTAGAGAATGCTTCCTTTTGTATCTTGATAAATCATCTATGATATTCTTTACATTAAATCTTCAATCAAATTTTCAATCAAAATATCTTCTAATAATGTTGAGCTCTTTCTCGACTTGATCATCAACGTTCAGATTTCTTTGATCAATTTAGACTTGATCAATGTATCACCTTGTGATTTGGTAATTCTCTTTTGCGCCATTTGAACTTGATTCATCTAATGTTTGTCATCATTTAACTCATATAGTTATTGGGTTGACTTTGACTCATCTAACAACTTTGATTTTACTCGTGTGACATAGCGTCTAATGCCTTTGTGTGCTTGTGTTCATTCGTCTAACTCTTATTTTAACTCGTATAACACTTGTAAGATTCTGATGTTTTGTTTCATCATTTTGATTCGTCTTGTCAATGATCTTGTCAATTAAGACTAACTGATTTTGCATGATTGATGACCTTTATCATGTAAGAACATTCATCTAATTTCTCTTTTTACTTATAATAACTGGTAGATGTTGTATTTATAAACAAGTTAATTTCCATATGCCAGTTAGTGATTTTAATATGTTTACATGATTTTATAACTTTCTAAAAATTTTCTTTACTCTTTAGATTATTTGCAATACATAATTCTAAAATACTCTTTCATTTTCCAGAATTTTGTAGTGTCTTAATTATAATGAAAATCAATGAACCAAAACAAACTTGATCCATAATGATGATTCATTTATCATTATAAACAAAACTAGAAAATCAAAATTAAAAGAAAATTGGTGAGATACATTAATCTATGCAAAGACAACATCCAAGTAGAAAACATTAATGTCGACGAAAACCTTTATTAAGACTAAAAAAACTATTATTACAACACTATAATGAGAATCTTGAGTCATGACCTGCATATTATATTATGCATTAAATTACAATATTATTGTTAATTGTCATGACGAACCTTGGATAAGTTCCAATTTGGTTCTAGGGAGAATTATTCATTTTGGAAGCACCGATATATCAAGCATATGGAAGGATTATTAATAGAGTGCTGATAGACACACATTACAAAAGTTACATACATTAATTTTATACTATTTACGTAGTTTTTTTTGTGTTAAAATTGATTTAGAGATGAATTTAACTAATAATTATAGAAATTTAACAAAAAGTTTCCACCTGATTAACTAAACTATTTTGGTCTTGAAAAAGAAAAGTTAAGGATGTCGTATGTCTTTATTATGTCCATTCACTCTTTGTAGAAAATTGCATATCACCTAGTAATTCTCACATAGTGTTCCTATGTGATACAATTCTCACATAGTTTGATTCACGTATATTTATAATTGATTATTCATATTATCACAAAACTCTTGATAATTATGAAAATTGTGTTACTATTGTTTCTACTTAATAGTTATGTGGTTTTTGAATGTGTTACAATTAGCATATTCGTTAAAACATATTTTTTAACAAATAATTATATTAATTTAATCAAAACATTACACTCATTTAATTAGTGTGTTGTAATTAAAAATAAATAAATGTCACGTAAAGATGTAGAATGAGTACACAACATAAAGATGTTCCTTTATCAATTTTCTAATCAGTATTACCAAGGTATATAACAACTACTTTAGTAAATTATCACTATTTTTTTTTTACGGTAGCACGACTTTGATATAGTAAGAAAGTTATATACATGTGACATGACCTGGATTCTATTCTTTTTAGGGTTAAATTTGTTTTTGGTCCCTCAAGTTTGAGTGAAATTTGGAATTAGTCCCTTATCAAAAATTTTGACCAATTTAGTCCTTCATCTTTCAAAATGCGTGAATTTAGTCCTTTTAACCAAATTTTGTTAAGTTTATCTGACGTTTCAAGCGCATTTCATGATAGTATTTAAGTTAACATTGAAGCAAAAATGTGTCAAACGGTATAAATAATTTAAATACTATCATGAAATGCGTTTGAAATGTCAGATAAACTTAACAAAATTTGGTTAAAAGGACTAAATTCACGCATTTTGAAAGATGAATGACTAAATTGGTCAAAAGTTTTGATGAGGGACTAAACCCAAATTTCGCTCAAACTTGAGGGACCAAAAACATATTTAACCCTTCTTTTGTCGGTAGCACGATTTCAATATAGTATGAAGATCATATACATGTGACATGACTTGGGTTGTTTATATAATTTATTTTCTATAAATCATTAAAAATAGCAAAAAATTGATATTTGTCTTAAAATTTGTTGCTCGAAATTTGACAAGGAATGCACTGGTCAATCCTTGAAAGGAATTGAAGTTTTAAAATTTCAAAAAATACATCATTTACTACTAGGTTTCTTTTACTATTTTTTATTTCTAGTTCTACATATTAGTCTTTCAATTTATATACTTATACTTGTCAAAAAATTCTAGAAAACATTTGTACGTGTCCTTATCAAATATTTACATCTTAGATATTCCAAAACATTTGTAAAGTTCTTAATTTTTTGATTTTGGAATTTGTATTAAAAAAATTACATAATTGAAGTCATGTTATCCTTGCACGACTTGAGTTTATATTATAATCAGGGACGGAACTTGGACAAAAAAATTAAGTGTGTCAAATTTGATTTTTTATATATAAATTATTTATTCTAATTAAATAAAAATAACTATTCATTTTCTCTACTTAATCCATTTTCATATTGTGCTTCAGGTGTACACTTTTCAATTTCTAATTCATTAAATTTACACAATATGGGTATTCTAATTTTTATTTCAATTTAAGACTATTCAACTAATTCATTATGTATAACGAAATTTGTAATGCAGTCCAAGATACATCCATGAAATTTTTACAAATTTTACCACATGCAATGAAAAACACAAAATTCCTTAATTTTATAATTTAGGATTATACTAATTTGGGAAAAAATATAATTAGGGTTTCATAAAAGAATCCCTAAAATCTTAATTATGGTTCATAATAATTTGGAGAAAACTTAATTTAAAAAAACATTATAATAAGAGAATCATAAATCATAATAGGATACTAACTTAATTCATTATAAATATTATGATAATATGTTCTTCAATCTACTTGTTCTTTGGTCTGCCTTTCCCAATCTATCCTATAAAGCCCTGATCTCTTTCATTAATCAACGTTCATTAAATTGGTTTTCATTTTATTTTTTAAACAATAAAGATATATAAATTATATATATATATATATATATATATATATATATATATATATATAATGGTGAGATGGTGAAATAATTTCCTAAACTTAATATAAATATTATAAAAATATAAAAAATAAAATCAACATATTTTAGAAGAAACGTGACTCCCTTGTGTCATAACCTTTCCACCCATGATTACAATACACTAAATTTGTGCCACACAAATACGATTTCAATTAAAATTTAAAAAAAAAAATTACAACTAATTAAAATTGTACCATCAAGCACAACTTCACTTTAGTGAATCAAAATCGTGTCAAGATGTTATAATTTCTTCACAATAAAATTAATGTAACGACTTATCCATTTCTATAATTTTTTTAAATCTTCCCATTTCAATAATTTAAAAAAAAATACACCATTGTGATACTTTTATCTAAAAATGAAGTATTTTAAAGTACAATTTTGTGGCTCCGTTATATTGTATACAAGTTGGTTGTGCATATTATTTGTGTAGCACTAAAGGTGATGATGAATAAAAATGAGTAATAATATTTTAACACCCTTAAACAACACATGCATATAATAACTAAAAATAATAATATTTTAATTGTGTTCATTTTACTTTTTAAATTAAAATCTTAATACATTATTATATTATTACTTTTCAATGAAAAATGTGAAGGATAGGTAAACTGGTAAGTCTGAAATGGTGGGTGCGGTCACGTGTGTGCTGTGGTTTGTTCAGTGTATCGTTCACTTTTACGACAAACACCAACTTCAACCCATAATATTAATAACATGTGACCAAAAAATGAAGGAAGTAAAATTAGGGTATATTAAAATAACAAATTGTTGAAGAAAAAAACTCATTTACATCATAATCATTCATATGAAACATCATGTGACGAGAAAGATTGTGATATATAAAATATTGGAGTGAAAGTGAGTAAAAATTTGTTATTATTATCTTTAATAAAAAGAAAAAAAATTGTCTATTATAGTGTAAAAACAGTAAAAATATACATACTATCAAACTCCAAAACTGATACCCAAAAATAATACGACCACCAAATACGTAAATAAACTACTTTTATACTTTTTTCCCATTTAACAATCTGAGGAAGTTCATTTTGAATAAGTAATTCATTAAATATTTCGACAAACATTTACTCGTAGTAATCATTCAAGCAAGATTATCTTATGTAAAAAAAAAAAAGAAATACAAGTTTGCCAGAATAACTGTAAGGGAACGAGGAATCTTAAGAATTTATCATTCTGAAGAGTTTAATATTTTAAATTTGTTGAAAAGTATTTAAATATATTTAAGAGAGTCACATTATTTGAAATCAAATTTTATTGTCTACTCGTATAGAGAGAAAGATAAATTGTGAAAGTATCTAACTTAATTAGGTTAAATAATAGTGGGTGAGTTTTTATGATTCAATTTCTATTCATTTATCAAAAATTGAAAACAACATATAATTTATTATCTGGCTAAAATTTTATAGACTTTTACTTATTTGATTATCAGATGGTATATATACCAACGTATTATTATTTATTTATTTGTTATTTTTAGATGGTCCATATGTTTACACAGTCTAACAATCTATGTCCTACTTAGACTTTTATAACTGATAAATAATAATAATTTGTTTAGGCAATTAATTTTATTCTGTTTTGATGTTTCTATTTTCATATCTTTATTTTTCTTTTTCTATGTATTTAACTTTTTTGTGAATCCTTTTGTACATACTCAATATATTCATTTTTTTTTCTCTGGTCTTCTTCCTTCTCTTCTCTTTTCTTTTATGTTTCTTTGCTATAAAAGTTCCAATGTTTGTTTTCATGTTTTTACTGTGTTATAAAAATTGAGATACTCTTGAATAGATGGCATCTGATCGAGTTATGTATAAATGGTGTCTATCCGTAAATTAACTCGAAATAAAAAAAATTCATCTGCTACCCATTTGTTTATTCATTGATATCTATTTAAAAAAATACTTACGAGTACTATAAATATTTGTGAATATTTAAAAAAATATTTTATTATTTTTTAAAATAAAATTACTAAAAAGTATAAAAATTAAATATAAATTTAATTTAATTTAAATTTAGTCTAATGAAAATTAAATTATATTTTAATTTTAATTGAATTTAACTTAATAAAACATAAATTAAATTTTAATTTTAATTTGTTACGGGTAATGGATACTCAAAGGTACGAATAATATGATATTCACACACAATCTGTTTATAAACAGATATTAAAATATTCATTATCTGTTATTCGCAGATAACAAATATCCACAAACATCAACTATTTATCACGAATTTTATCCACAAATACTCGCGATTCCAAATATTTTTTTTCATCTACTTTTGTACCCTAATTCTGAAAATGGTACGAGTCAATAATTTATTTTTTTTTTTGGCAAATCAGAAAAAGTTAAATTTACGAGGAGAAGGAGCATTTAAAATTTGAAAATTTTGAGGAATCACAGCTAGCACAATGAATGATGATGTTAAGCACTTACCACATTCATCCATTTTTGACAAATCGGCCATCACCTACCATCACTGTACTTCGTTTTCGTTTTTATTATAATTTGTAATTGCATGTGCCCTCTTATACAAAAATTGAACAAAATATTTAATGAATTTAGAAATTTAGTTGTCAAAGTTGTCGCAGACTTGTCAATTTTATTTGGATTTTTCCACCAAATTGCAACAGGTTAATTACCTATACCAGTTTAGTAGATAGAAAGAGTATTTCTGAACCTCAAAACAGTAAAACAGTAAGGAATTTAGCCAAAGCTAAGAAAAGAAAACTAATAAGAAAAAACTTTTGGAAACAAAGAATAGTTAAACTAAAAATATTAAATCAGGAAAGGTTATAATAAGAAGAAAAGATAAAAAGAAAACACAAGAAAAAAAAACGTAGAATTGTCGCTAAAATAATTAATCAAACAATGTAAGAATATATTCAATTACAGAAAACAATTGAAACAAAAGACCAATACTACCTATAGAAACGCAATCAATTTCTGAAAGGAGGAGCAGGGATGTCAACGGGGCGGGTAAGGTACGGGTAGTAGTTCTCCCGTACCCTATCCGCTGGATAAATATCTGTCCTGTATTCGTACCCATATCCGTTGGGTATCCGCTATGCAGGTACCCGTATATTTTTTTCATATCTGCGGGTATCCATGAGTATCCGCGGGTATTTACAAAATTATTTAAAAAACAAATATTTAATCATAAATTCAAATAAAATAAAATAAAATACATCACTGTCATAAATTTTAAATAAAGTTCAAATAATAAACTTAAGTTCATACAAATCCAAATAATTATAAAAGTAAATATAAAATGACGTTCAACACAATAAAAATTCTTTAATTAGTGTTTTGATAAAAAAAGTCAACTTCCTCCAATTGATTCCTAAAAAATAAACAAAATAAACAAATAATAGACCTCAATTGCCATGTGCCAAGTATTCTTATTTTGATTCCATCATTTGACAACAAGCATACCATAAACGTCATTATCTATATAGGATTTGATGTATATGCGCAATTTCAAATAAAGGGAAGAGAAGAATGTCAAGAGATGTATTTGAAAAAAAAACTATGTACCAATACTTAAAGTTTGAAGAATGAAGATAAAAGACAAC
>Ga0214543_1009449_pt1 | contig 15131 bp, 11 predicted proteins | sample CNSS2metaG_FD_160094 | JGI IMG/M metagenome (GOLD analysis project Ga0214543, IMG submission 160094) | Root nodule microbial communities from cowpea collected in UCLA plant growth center, Los Angeles, California, USA - CNSS2 | ecosystem: Host-associated > Plants > Roots > Nodule | place: USA... | reverse complement strand
ATATATATTAATTAGTCTAATGATGTTTTTTAGTTAAATTAGTTAAAAAGTATTACTTTTATATATTAAATTATGTAATTAAATTTTTCATTAATAATTAAAACTTAATTGGTAAGTATTAATAATTTAAACTATGCTATTATTACATATATTTCCATTCCAGTATTCAAATAATACAATATAAAATAATTAATCTATTAAATTGTTTTTTTACAAAATTTATGAATATTGACATAAGAACATTCATGAGAATTGTCAAGAAAGAAAAATAGCTTTCCTGATATTAATTAAGAAAACATTAATCTGCGTTGTTGAAAAAATATTTGACTAACATTGGTGAAAAATAAGCACTTTATTAAAACATAAGTACAATTGAAGTTAATATGAAATAAACTCCTATTAATTGAGTTGATGATACCTTAAATGATTTAGAAAAAGAGCATGAAAAGAACAAAAAAAAAAACGTAAGAAGAAAGAGTAGGAAATTTTTTTAAATTCTTACACATAAACTTTAAAATTAACTATTAAAGTAATTAAAATTATTTTTATTGATTTTTAAAATTTTTCTCCTAGATAAAATACTACAAATTATATGTCAAAATTACCCTTCAAGTTATTAAAAATTATTCGGAATGATTAAAGGTAAAACGATACCTAATTAGTATTTTTAAATTTCAAATAAATGTTTACAAAATAGGTCATTTTTTAAATATTCACCAATTCAAGAATTATAGAAGATTTTCTTGTTAAAATTAAAAAAAAAATCTATTTTTAAAATGAGCGGACAAACACAAAAAATAAAACACAAACAAAATGTTTTTATCTCATAAAAAAAATTAAGAAAAAAATAAGTGCAAAGTAACTATAATATTATCTCTTGGTTGGTCCATTTAAGCTTGAATATTTAACAAAAAAAAATCAAATCAAATTTCTAAGCTCTAATCAATGATTGAATGTAATATTTAGTAAAAAAATTAATGTTTTCAAAATTTATATTTCAACATTCCATCAACATAGTTTAGTAAAATAGGAATTCAAGAAAGCTTCCATTAATATATGCTAACATATCTATTTTATTTTAATAGTATTTGTGTCACATGGTGACTCAATCAAAATGTAATATCAAAATTTGGATTTTTTATCGAACATTTTGCTACCTATATGTTCTGTCTTAAAAAACACATCATAGACATTGAATTTGATGTTTTAAGATATATTAAAAAAAATATTACACTAATATAAGAATATTTTGAAAGCTGAACAAAAGTACACGACAAAAAATTCAATTTTGTAACATTACATGTGTCAGATTGTCAATTTATACAATGAATGATTGATTCATGAAAATAAAAATAAGAAAAAAAAATAACTTGTCTATTAGAAATATTGAAACTTGAAATAGTCTAGACCAACTATAGAAATTGAACTAACATTTACCATCTACAATTAACTACTAAAGATGAATACTTATGTATAAAACGAAAAGAAAAATGAAAATAATGAATAATATTCAAACTATTACTAAAAATGAAATAAAAGATAAAATAAATTTAACCCAAAAGTCAAAACAAGAACCATGTGAAAAACATCAAAGAAAGTTTCACATCCCATTTAGAAAGACACAAAATAATGTGAGGAGAACATAAAGTCCAAGAACAGTTTCTTTATACATTCTAACATTGTTCTAAAAAAATCTTATTAGGTTGTGTATCTGTGATACACGAATCATGTTATAATTAAAATTTATAATAATATTCTATATTTGTGATAAATAATTTAAATTTTGATATAAGTTATGTCTAAATTGGAATAAATGTTTATTGAAAGCATATAACATAGTTGAATAAAAATAGTCTTTTAAGGAGTTCAGATTTATAGGCTGTTATTATTATCATAAGCATTTTTAGATTGTTGATAAAAAACACACTTTCTTTAGTAAACATCACAAAATTAATATCATAAATGCCAACATTTCGAATATAATCCCAAGTATACATGTATGTATATACACGTATACGTATTCGTATATTGCGATATTATTATTGTGGGTAGAAAATAAATATTCGATATTATTATTATTATTATTACAAAGTGTGAAATGGCAAATGTTAATTGGGGACGATAAAGCATAGAGCAAGTATAGCATCCGAAATGGTTGCTTCTCTCCTTTTCTTATGTGGTTTGTCCTGTAGCGACCCTATCTTTGTCTCTGTCTCTCTCTTTCTTCTCTCTTTCTTCTTTCTCTCTCTCTGTGGCGATTTTCCCTGCACACCACAGCAGAGAACAACACCATCCACCCACCACCACCCACCATCGCCTCCTTCAACCACCGTCATCACTTTCATCACTTCACACTTCTCAAACCATAACACAATCCTCAACAATAATCCCTAAATCCTCTTCTCCCGAAACCCCAAACCCTAGCCCCTCTTTCATGATTCACAGTTAGGGTTATGGAACCCAACAACGCAGACGCTTTCCGACCTTCTTCTTCACCCTCCGCTTCCCCCAACGCCAGGAGAATTTCCGGGATTTTGTCGCCCACAAATATCATTCAGGCTCCGTTATCGGCGCTGTTGGAATATTCCGGTATCCTTCCGTCGCGCTCGTCTAACCACCACAGCCAGCCAGCCCCTGACGCCGTTAACAATGACGGAGAGGTTTCGATCAGGATCATCGGCCCCGCGGAGCAGGAGCAGCAACCCCGGGAGGAACAGCATAGCCCTCCTGCCGCTTCGGGATTGGTCGTGGGACTCGCGCATTCGCAAAACGATGCCGTGTTGCCCTCGTCGTCGCCGCGCAGCGATGGTGCTGAGGAAAGCGCCGGCGCCGGAGGGGATGGCGTTGGGAGAGACTCCTCTTACCAGAGATACGACATTCAGCATGCTGCCAGGTGGATTGAGCAGGTCTTGCCGTTTTCGTTGCTTCTCTTGGTTGTTTTCATAAGGCAGCATTTGCAAGGTACGTTTTCAGTTACTGTTCTATCGGACGCACGTTTTTGTTTGTTTTAATTTGATGATGTTGAGGAATGATTACAGGTTTTTTCGTGACAATTTGGATTGCGGCTGTGCTTTTCAAGTCGAATGATATTATGAGGAAACAGACTGCGTTGAAGGTGTGATGCTTATTCTTTGTGTGGCCGCGAAGCGATATAATGTATATGAGAATTGTGTTGTTTATTGAGCGTGTTTGTTTGTGTGTGTGGTTTTGGCGGGTGCAGGGAGAGAGGAAAATACCGGTTTTGATTGGGATTTCTGTTGGGTTCGCGCTTCATGTGGTTGGTGTTTATTGGTGGTATCAGAATGATGATCTCATGTATCCCTTGATCATGCTTCCTCCCAAGGATATACCGCCTTTCTGGCATGCGATTTTCATCATCATGGTCAATGGTGTGTTTCTCGTCCTATCCTCAATGATTGCTTGCTGTGGTTTAAATCGCATTTTAATTTTGCCTGAACTTGCTATTGAGAGTATTTGAGGGAGAGTTATTATTAAATGTGTCGTATTTTAGGTCTCGTCTTCTTGTTATCATTGCTTCATGTCTCTTTAGAGGCTTGTGATTTTAGTTTGTTGAAATATTTAGTATTGCCCTCGTTAGTTATTTCTGGAATGAGTTATTCTAAGAATGGCGGCAGAGGATTTAAACTGTATGACTAACTTGTATCCTTTGTCCATGATTCTGTTGAAGCATAAATTGTGCTTCATTTAATTCATTTTGGTTTGAATGTTGATGAACTGATATGTGGCTGCAATTACCATGTTAACGCAGAAATACTTTTTGTGATGGAAGCTCTTGCTTGTTGCAGATTTCAGAATTATTTATTTATTCTTTGATTTGAACTCATTGAGGGATTAATATTCTTGCTTTGTCATTGTGTTTTAAAATGTCAGATACTTTGGTCCGCCAAGCTGCAATGGTAGTCAAGTGTATGTTGTTGATGTATTACAAGAATAGCAGAGGCCGAAATTATCGTAAGCAGGTGAGGTAATAAATTATGAAGCACTAGAGAAGTTGAGCTAAGCATTTGTGTGCTGAGGAATAGAAGAACATTTTAAAATGGCTCATTTCTTCTCAAGTTATATTGTAGTCAACGTGCCTTTGCAATCTCTTGTAATATTTCCAGGAGTTGTGGGTTCAGGATCTATATCATCTCTCTCAGGTTCACATTTTGATAGTACTATCATTTATTTGACAGGGTCAAATGCTGACTTTAGTTGAATATCTCCTTCTGCTTTACCGTGCCTTGTTGCCAACACCAGTTTGGTATCGTTTCTTCCTGAACAAAGAATATGGAAGCCTCTTTTCGTCACTGATGACAGGATTGTATCTAACATTTAAACTCACGTCTGTTGTTGAAAAGGTGTGTTGGTCTTTTAAAATTTGTGTACATTCTATTTTATTCGAATGTAGTTTGTGAAGAGCAACGTACATGGTTTTCCTCCTTTAAACCATTAACAATAATTCTTATATTTATCTGCCAGCGGTATCCTATTGTTTTTCCACTTTGTGCATACTTTGATTTATTTGAACTCGAGTTTGCTGACTTCTTTTGTTTGTGAAATCTAAAATTTCAGTTTCAGGATAAAAGAGGGGATGAAAAAGATTTGTTATGTTTGGTTCAGAAGCTTAATTTATTTATTTCCAAGTGGGTTTTAAATTTTCAAAGTAAAAGATTTTTTAACAAGTGAGATGTTTGGAAGAGTTTTTTCTATCATGTATTGTCTGTTAAATTACTAGTTTAATTATTGATAGAAAGTCCTAAGGAACCCCATGTATAACGATGTCATTTAGCTGGGACATATAAAGCTCCCAGTTTCTTTTTTGATTTAAATTATCTGTTGATGCATTTGTTTGCGTCTGGTTGGTTTTCTCTTATCTGTGGTGTGGTTGTCAGGTGCAATCCTTCTTTGCTGCAGTAAAGGCATTGTCACGTAAAGAAATGCACTATGGGGCTTATGCAACATCAGAGCAGGTACAGTTGGTGTTTTCTTTTGATCATTGATTTCGGAGTTGGTCAATCAATCCCTGAAGTTTCAGTGCATCTGTTTTCACTGCAAATTACATTTCTGCAAGTTAAATGATAGAATTTGCTAATATCTAAGCCACGGGCATTTGCACACTTCACAGTATGTTAAATATGCATGTCTGGGAACACGGAGTTGTTGATGCAGATAGTTTATCTGATGGCAGGTCAATGCAGCCGGTGATCTATGTGCTATTTGTCAGGAGAAGATGCATGCCCCAATCTTGCTACGTTGTAAACATATTTTCTGTGAAGACTGCGTATCAGAGTGGTGAGACTTTCTGCATAATAATCTGAAATTGCCATATACATTTGAGTTGAATAATGTTGAAAGACCAAATTACCACAAGTATGTAAATTTTGAAGCTGGTGTTTTAAAGTATACGTTGTTTCTTATTTGTATGTCATAAAATTTATGTCATGCCTTTTAAATGTTAGCAGGTCTTATTTTGCTTCTTGTTGTTTGGTTACTACACACGTGAACACAAATATTTTAATTTTTTATCTGTATATTTTTTGTTCTGTGTTTTCTGACATCTGATTATCTTATTTTGGCAGGTTTGAGAGAGAAAGGACCTGTCCATTGTGCAGGGCTTTGGTAAAACCTGCAGACCTTAGGTCATTTGGAGATGGCTCTACTAGCTTGTTTTTCCAGTTATTCTGAAATCATAAATATATATATATAAATACAAGCCAGGAAGTTTTTTCTGCTTTGAAGCTTTAGTTTTTCAAAGCAGCAGTCATCGACACATGTAAAATGCTGTGGAAGGAAATGGTGGGGATACTGAGAAGATGAATGCAGCTGAGTACAGGCGTTCATATAATGTACTAGTAAAAGGTGGAGTGTATCTAAATGACCCTGTAAACTAGGAAGTTGATTGAAAATATAATTAAACACGACTCTTCATTTGCAAGGAATGAAGGTCTCTTTCTCAAAATTGCATAGCTATTCCGTCATATAGTGCCTCTCAATCTGTCAATTTTAAACATATTTTTTACTTTTGAATTTCACTTTATGTGGGTTTTGATGCACACCTCAAGGAGTGTTGCCCACTGGCAGGTTATGGTTAAAGATCTCACACTTGGTTTCATGTATTAGATGGGTCAAATTGTGGATACTAGTATGTTTTTGAAGTACTTAATTTGACCATGTACACAACATTCAAGTACTTAATTTGTTGGAAAGAAATATCAGCTGTTCATCATATTCACTTGTTTAATCGCTGTGCCAATAACTAAACTAATCAATTGTGTTGAAGTAAATGGGGTGGTTCCACAGATTCTTTGTACCTGAAATCAACAGCAATCAATAGGTGTAGGGAGAGAGGCCAAAGACAGATTTTTCTTAAAACTCACTGTACATCGCTTTCATTTGCTTCAATTTTAATAGAATTTAACATAAACATTATTTTAATGGTATAAAATTATAGTTCAAAAGGTGAGTTGATAAAATTTATTTTCTATATGATGACATGTTTAATATAAATGGAAATATGAAAAGTAAGGAGTTATTGTCCATCCTTTTCAATTCAGACCAATAAACGGATGGAAAATATAAAATATATTTTTCCTTTGTTCTTTAGTCCGATTGCTTCTGTTCCTGCGCGTCAAACAAATCGTATTTGATTGATTTAATCAAAGTATACCACAGTCGAACGAATTTAGTTTTATTTTTCTGGAGCCATGCCTATACATCCCAAACTAATTATACAATATATATACATATATAATTCAGTTATTTACCAAACAAATGGGTATATAATCATTTTTTTTTTCAAAAAGGACATAAATATTTAAATGTTATAAGTTATCCACACTCATTTTAACTTAATTTTTGATCAAAATAAGATATTTGGAGAAAAAAAATCTCTTAATAATATACTTTGTCAAATAAATGTTTATGCAAATCGAAAAATTCAGAATTTTTAAAAAAATAATACATTTCTTACTTGTTTTTAACTAAATAACACAGAGTAAAGGTGGGAGACTTTACTTTAGAATAAAAGAGAAACTTGCCCTAAATTAAATTTTGGATAGTTGAAAATGACTACTTACACATAAATCACCTTCTAACATTAAGATTTTGTTCGAGAAAAATAAAAAATGAGAAACACCACTTTAAAAAGCGAGAGAAATAAAAGGAAAAAAAAAACCTTAGAGATTTGTAAGAAAAAAAAAAAAAGGAAAAGACTCACAATAAATAATATAGTTAAGGGATGCCAATTGCTTCACAATATTAAAAGGATAGTTTTATTTTGCAGACTTTGTTTAAAAATTATTTCCATAAATACATCATAAAAAAAGAAAACAAATTTTTATTAGATAAAACTAAATTTAGGTATAATGGGAAATCAGATTTATAGAAGTTAAATGAGAATATTTTTATAAACCAGTTTATGTATAAGTAAATTTAAATTAATTTAATAACTTAATGAAAGAGATTTATTTTTTATTACTTTCTTCTTTTGCAAGTGTTTAAGGAAAAGTTGATCAATCCCTAACAGCCATGTAACTGTTTCCAAGTTGTGAATGCAATTAAAATGAAGAAAACAATGAATCAATTTAGAAGAGTAACTAATGGTTGCTGAAAATTTGCTGCAATGGATCATATGATTCAAAGAGGGTATTCAAATTTCCTTGAGCAGAACCAAACTCGCTTCATATTACAACTCTTCATAAAGCATTTCAGTTTCTGAACTCCCAAGACCAAGATTGGTATATATTTGATCTGAAGTATAACATTTCCTTTGTCCTATTCTATAATACTTGTAAAATGTTAGAAAAAACTGTCACATTCCAAAAAATTATGACCAATCAATACGTTTGTATGAAAATGAATTTGCCAAACCAACCTCACCATGAAAGGAAAGTCACACACAAAGCAAAAAATATGGCTTTCTCTTCACACACCCCACTCTCTTCCTAAAAAGGTTGAAGAAAAAAAAGTAAACGTTCCAAAGCATGCACATATTTTCCTCACAGCAAGAGAACCTCATCTCATCTAATGCTGAACCATGGAAAGAAAAGAAAAAGAAAGAAAGAGAAGATTTTGTATGTGGAGAAACTCAGACAGTAGCAGGAGTCTCAACATCTGAATTGCTCTTCTCATCCTCTTCTTTCACAGTAAATAGTTCTTTTGACAGCAGAGGTATGCCTGGTGACAGCAGAACATCCTTAGCAGGTGATGCTGAACGTGGTGTGACTGATAACAACCTTGTCACCCCAGAGCCATCTGAAGGGTAAACTTCAGTCACTTCTTCCATGCCCTCATTTATGTACACCACATCCTGCATAGTCAGTTGATGGTACTCCACAATTTCCCTCAAGAAACGGTTCTCTCTTGCATATGTCTCATTTTCATTCGCCAGACGAGCCTTCTCAGCAAGAAGTGTCTCCAATTGATGCCTTATCTGACCACATCACAACAAAACACAGAGCTCTGATCATGAATAATCCAAGTGTGAATTTAAGTCTCACGTTAAATAGAAATGACAAAGTTAAATTCCGTATAAGAGAAAAAACGCATAAAACCAATCTCTTATGATTTTGGATTAAAAGTGGTGTTAATATTTTATATGGATTAGACTCATGAAAAGAAAAACATCTCATCACAGTTAATTTCCAAAATGTGTTGAACAACAGAAATATCAGAATGATCAATACCATAATTTCATCATCTTCACCGTTCTGTCCCTTGTCACTGGCCCCTTTGTCCCGGAGTATTTTATTCTCTTCTTCAAGCTGAGCACATCTTGCTTTAGCAAAAGCTAAATCTGCTTTAACGGATTTTAGCTCCCGAAGAAGTAGTTTTGCTTTGGCAGCTGTTGCCAGCGCCACCTGCAAAAGGAAAAGGAAATTATGAATCTCTGCTCACATTAAGAAACAAAAACTGCTGATTCAGATATACAACTATCACTCTATAAGTTAGACTTAGTTTCCTGCCTCTGCATTGAGTATGAAGGCCTATATAGGTAACAATAGTCACTCTAATGCTAACTTAAAACTATTAAGAACTCCAACATTATGCAAGACACTGCATGCCTTCACTACATGAACTAGTGAGGGCAGTGTCACATGATTGCGTAGTTGCCACCTTACGTCGCGTGATGCCTTGAGTTTTGATTCATGGCTAGATTCCTTCTCTTTCTGAGCAGCTTCTTGCAACGGATTTCTCAAATCTGAAGTTTGCTGTGTGTCCCCTGAGTTACTTGATTTTCTTCTGATTTGAGTTCTCAGGTCTGCTGTCTTACTCTCCATAATTGTTCGGCCTTCCTGAAGAAATTAGACAACAATCATTGAATTGGAGAAACTTCTGTTTGCAAACCATACTTTTTAACACTGATTAACGTTAGTTAGATTATTGGTTAATCAGATGTATAGATTGATAAGCAGAATAATAATACATTACCGATGTGTCAGTAATTTAGCCAATTTACAACACACCTTGATATATAATATGAATTGTAATGATGGAAAATGGCAATGTGCATATAGAGGGACTAGAATTGTGGAGAAATCAAATTGTAAAATGAGAGTGTACATGATGCAGACAGTGTTTACCTCAAAAGCCTTCTCAAAAGTGTCACCTAGTTGATTGAGGGATGAAGTGATTCTGTCCAAGCCCTTCCGAAATTTAGGACTGTCCACTTTTATGTTAGTGTCGAGGGATTCATATACTGGCTTGGATTGTGAAGGAAGGTTCTAATCATTCCACAGAAAAAACACAACTTAGTCTAATAGTTCATGTAATTTTAGACAGCAGCATCACATAACACATACTACAGGTGTTCCTGCATTGTAACAATCACCTGAGCTGCAGGAGGAGCTGAAAAGGCATTAAAAGAGTATGATTTGGTTGTTTGGGGCTTGGTTGCATGTGGTGACATTGGCTTATCATCATCCAGAATTGATTTGGCTTTCTGCGCAATCACACCCCAGAAACCAGACTTGGAGTTGCTATTTCCGAAAGCCTGAAAGCTCTGCATTCATTCATTCATTCATTCAAAGAATTAACTATACGTGTGTGTTCAAGTATACTGAGATTATCATTGAATCAAGATTTATCACACTCTCACTTTACATATGCACACATAACATATCAAGTGACAAGATTGAATGATTCAGATTAGATTGCCACAAAATCAATTTCAATTCATCATTGTAAGATTGAATTGTTGAGATGATCTCTTCTCCCTTTATATTCTGAACATTTATCTATCTATCTATCTGTCTGTGAATCTAATCTATCAGTGCTTGTCTACCTATATACGAAATCAAGAGTTTCAGAGTTATGATGGGAAATTGATGACAGAAAGGTTGTTGGAATGAATACCTTGGATCTTTGATGGTCATGGTCGGAGTCAGAGTCAGGGGTGGCGAATGCGAAGGAAAGAGAGGGTTGGTAACGAGAAGCAGAAGGTTTGGTGGGTTGAGTAGGGAGAGATGATGAAGAAGTAGAAGAAGAGGGAGGTGAGGGGATTGGTGGAGAAGCATGGTTGTGATCAGAATCCTTAGCAGCAACATCCAATGATGATGGATCATGAAATTCTTCCTTGAAAGTGGAAGCCCTTGATAAACTTTGCCTTCTCCTGTATGCCATGTTACGACCAACAACAACAACAACAACCTCAGAGATCACAAAAACCAGAACCAGGAGATTCAACTGCTACCTAACTAACTCTTCCTCTCTTCATTTTTCCTTGGTGGGGGTTCATAAAATGAAATCTTAACCATATAATATATATTAATATTAACAATTGCTTTTTAATGACTTATCATATACACAGACACATTAAGAGAGAGGAAAAAAAAAAGTTGCTTTTAACCGAAACGAACAGGTGTGTGGTGTTTCCTGTTCATTTAAACCACCTTCAACATATCTCATCTACACACAGTAAATTACCAGTTACTGTTAATAGCTTCATATATAACAGTATTTTTAATAATACAATTATACATGTTCTTAACCATTAAATTTTAGTTATTGTTTTGAAGAAATATCACGTGTAGGGAGGGATATATCATAATATCATATATCATATATCATGTATATAACCCCTTTAAAAGGTTGATTCCATGTTTATTTTCTTTTGCTTTTTTCTTCTCATTATTCCATTATTGCATGGGAATGGCAATAATTTTTATGAAAGTATGGTTCATTGAGTCTTTTGTTTCTCCCGAAAAGAAAAAAACATGATCATGTTGATATTTTTGTTGAAGTATCAACTCAACCTTCATAGGAAACTTTATAGTAAAAAAATATTGAGTATATACTAAATAACATATATGTATATAGTATGGCATATATGTTTTTAAGTTTTATTACATTTGTGTGTTTTGTTATTACAATGGTGTGAAGTTCCAAGTTTAACCTTAGTTGACAAATCAAAGAAAAGGGCGGTTCATGCGCGTTTGATGACAACTCAACTCATAAGACAACCAGCGAAGCAAAAAGCCAACACGAACATAGAATGAATGAATTGTGAATGAACAAAGTTGTCGAACATAACTAAAATCAAACACCAGATATTCTGGTAAATAAATTGTTTTCTGATGAGATTATTATTAATTGTGAAGAAGGTGTTCGATGTGGGAACTTTAGTGATGCCTTTCCCATTAAACGAAGCAATTGGTAGGGCAGAATATGTGAAGAGGTATGGAACTACGTCCATTCCTTAAAGTTCATATTTGGTGGCTTTTGAAAAAAAAAAGTTATCATAATTTAGTTTTAACACAACGAGGAAACGTTTGAAATGACAAACTAATGGATATCTATACCCAAACAGTATCTACATAAAACAATCTCAGCACTCAAAGATTCTCTCAAAATATTTTAATAAAATATTAATACAAAAAATTAGTCTTCAAAAAACCAAATTTAAATAAATTGTGTCATAATATAAATTTTAAGAAATTAGTCTCGTACAAAATAAATTTCGTAAAACTAAATAAAAAATAAAGATATATGATTCTTGATTAAAAAATTTCCACTTACAATTTTATTTTAGCCACTTGAATTTATATATATATATATATATATATATATATATAATAGGAGAGAAAATATAAAAATTTTTATTGGTCAAAATCAGAGGAATATTGTGAAAATTTTGAAAAATTTTAGAGGTACAGAAAAATTGTTTGGAGTTGCAAGAAAAAGCCCCTAACACATGGCTTATTCAACCCAATATCGCAGCCCACACACAAAATCCCCATCATCCATAAAAGGAGGATAGGAAATTTACTTGATTGAGGGTTAAAGGGAATTTTCAAATTTAGAGAGATGGAGGAAGATAAAAAAGGGAGTGCAGGAAGAATAACCCCAAATATATTAGGCCGTTATAGTGGATTGCATTAATCCATTAGGGTTCTGGTTTTCGCACCCCCACTGTTTTTATCTTCACCTTTTCTATTTCTTTTCACCAAAATATCTTTAAGAAAACACGTTTAAAGCATATTCACCACAATGAAAACACGTTTTGGGTTAATTGTTTTCACCGTGTTTCTATAAGGAAACAAAGTAGCACTCTTATCACTATTTTACATAAAAATAAATATTTCTTTTGTCCAAATTCATAAACATTATTTTACAAGAAAAAAATACAAGTCAAATCAATTATACAGAAAGTTATGTAAAAAATCATTTAATTAATATTTGAAATAGTAAAAAAATAATATGGACGTAAATATAGGTATAATTATTTTTTGATAAAATGGATATAAGATAAAAAATTTATATCATTGGATAAGAGAAGAAAGATGAATTTTTATTTTGCAAATAAAAATATGATGATCAAACCTACACTCATCCGCCTTCTCTTGCCATGCTAGTAACAAATACATTTTTTTTTTTGGTTGATGAATGATATTTACAACACTGTAGTTTTATTTTATAGTTTTCTTTTAATGGAGTTTGGTTATGCTTTTTCTACGAAATTTAAACACTGTATTATGTAAGGAATTCAAATTTTTTTTTTCTTAGATTAAAAAAATATTGATTGAAATGGTTTATAATTTGTTAATAGTATATAGTCATACGATAATTGATCTCAATAAATAAAGTTTTACCGAGTATAAAAAATAATATCATAAAAGGATGCGTGTATTCAACAAATCTTATATATATATAATCTCGAAAAGGTTTTAACTAAAATAAAGGAAAAAGAACTTCCAAATTAGTTGTTGTATATTGAAGTCCCTATCATTATAAAGGTAATTGGTTTAAGTGATGATGGTTTGGCACTATTAGGTTACGATGCTATCAATGGGACTTATAAATAATATGATGCCAACAAGACACTATTGTTTTGTTTTTATCTCTTTCTTATATTTTTAAATATTTTAACATTCAATTTTCTATCACAAAATAATCAACATTTAAAAAACTTAAAACCCAAATACTTTTTCTCAAATATACCCAACTACTAGATGAAATAATATTTTATTTCCATGAAACATTTTTAATATATATATAATACTCTTTAGATTATAATTTGTTATGCTAAACTCGCTTAATAAAGTGAATTATTTATGGTGAATTTTAATAAAATCTTACGAATAATAAAAATGTAAAACAAAAATCCTGCTTGTAACATATTATGATATTACCACTTAAAAGACTAAATATTACCTCTCTATTATGATGTACTCATGATTTTTTAATTTCTTAACAAATTAATTGTATTTTACTCCTCGTCTGTCACTTAAAAAAATGGTAAATTGTTGATGAAATTTTATTGATCATGATAAAAAAAAGTAACATATTTAAAAATTTTAACTACCGATGAAAATATCCATAAAAACCAGATGAAAATATCCATAAAAACCAGATCTGTAAATAAAATTTGTTGATAAAGTGAAGTATTTTTTATCGATAAAAATATTCGTTGTAATAGATTTATCAGTAACATTTATCCATAAATATTCCTCATCCAGTTTTATTAGTAAAATGAGTTCTTAAGTTTTTATTTTGAACTTTGACCATGTCATGATAATTTTGTTGGTAATTAAAATTTTTAAAATCTCTTGATAAATCCATTGATAATCGAATGTTTTAAAATTTAGTTGGTAATTTAGTTGATAACAATTTCTGTAAAATCCAATGACAATTGTGTTTTTTAAGAATTTATTGGTAATTTTGTTGGTAAATTTGTTCATGAAATAGATATCAAATTTTTTTCATCATATTTGATGAAGCATTTGTTATAAATTAATTGAATTTGGTTGAGAATAGGAAAAAAAAGATTAAAAGAATAAGAGAATGAGGAGTAAAAAAAGGAAAAATAGGAGGGAAGGTTAATAATAGTTGTGACTACAACGACAACGACAAAGTCAAAGGCAACAACAATCAACATATGGAAGAGGAGTATGAGAAGAAGAATGACAACAAACCAACAATGAGTGACAATGATGATGAGAGGGGAGGAGGAAGAAGAGATGAGAAAGTAAAAATAGGAAAGAAAAAATAAAAAATAAAAAGAATAAGAGAAAGTAAGAAGACCAAATCGTGATATTTATTGATGATAAAAAATCTATTAATAATTATTAATGTATATTTAGTAACGAATAACTACTAATGAATTTTGATCATTCATAATTACTGACGGATAATTATTAATAATTTTTTATTCGTCAGTAACTACCAATAGATTTTTCTATTTGTCGATAAAATTTATTGATGTGCATTTAATTGACAAAATTTTAAAACATAATTTTGATTACTCAAAGAAATATTTGTTGGAGAAAAATGAAAAATAAACCATGAGTTTGACATCTTAAAAGTATCAAGATATCGATAAATACAATTTTTTGCAATTTCTTATCAAAAATCAAATATGCTTTAATCCAACTTAGATCTACAACATTAAGATATAATATATCTTTCAAATTACTAAAATGCACAAAGGATTTCATTAATTTAAAATATCATCACGTGTTAAGTTAAACTAAGGATGTAACTATATCTCACATGAATTCACAATCTTATATATTTCATAGGGTTTAGGATTCACAATATATATATATATATATATATATATATATATATATATATATATATATATATATATATATATATATATATATATATATATATATACATAATTTAAT
>Ga0214543_1009448_pt1 | contig 15131 bp, 6 predicted proteins | sample CNSS2metaG_FD_160094 | JGI IMG/M metagenome (GOLD analysis project Ga0214543, IMG submission 160094) | Root nodule microbial communities from cowpea collected in UCLA plant growth center, Los Angeles, California, USA - CNSS2 | ecosystem: Host-associated > Plants > Roots > Nodule | place: USA... | reverse complement strand
AAGGTGTAGGGTACCCTAGGGTTTTAGGGCAGACTTAAGGACATATGTACCCTGGGCCAACCCTTAGGCCCACTTAGGGGCAGCCCACTAAACTTTTGGGCTGGAAAAAGAAAATGGGGCCTTACATAATCCGTATAGACATTGTTGATCTTAAATAAGTTTTTATTATCTTTAGCTTTAATAAATTACTTGGTTGAAGCATTTGGAAAAGAATGTATTCTTTTTATATAATTAAAAATGTCATTTCCTTTATCATTTTTCAAACCTATAATTTTTCTAAAAATATTTAATTCTAAAAATAAATCAAATTCATCAATATGCAACAAATAATGATGTATTAAAGAATTTTCAAGGTTTTAACCTTTTTTTTTCAAAAATGTATAACCTAGTGACTTTAATTTTTTAACACTAAATAAAAAATCAAAATATATTCATATATTTAAATGGTTGAAATCTACTTTGAAGTGTGATAATTATTTTATCTACAATATATAAAAAAGTAATCAATTTTAAATGATTATTAAAGAGATTTTATAAGTTCATTCTCAACATTCTCATCAAATTGTTTTTTTGTGTGTCTAATATACTTTTCACGAAACTTAGGTTCTATATTCATTTCAAAAAAAATTTCTTTGACAAAAAATTACCAAAAAAACAAAACTGGGTAAAAGAAACACATTTATAATTCTAATACAAATTCAAAACACAATAAAAATACAAACACAAATAGAAAAAAAAAACATATTAACTAGAAAAGAGGATGAAAAAAATGGTACACAAACATGAGATTCAAAATATTTAAGGAATGTAATAAAAAGATAATAAGAGAAGAAGATAGGATATTGATTGATTATGAGAAAATAAAAATAAGTAGTCATTCTCTTTCTTATAAATACAATTATAATTTACTAAAGAAGTATTTTAACTCATTAATTATCATTTTTACTATCAATCAAAATTAGCATACACTATAATAATTTAATTAAATTTATTTTCAAATATAAACTTATAATTAACATAACAGAACTATTGATGAGTGTGTATTTTTGTCCCCATTTAATGTTTAATTTTGGGTATTTAATTGAATTTGTGTGCTTAAAGATTGATTTAATTGGGGTTTCATATAATTGGATTTATTGAGCATGAGATACAAAAACATGTTAAAATAGCTTTTTAGTTGCATAAATGTTGTTTAGATATTTTGAGGTGTGTTAGTGCAGCTGCAGCTAAGTTGAGCTCATGGAGGTGTAAAAATAAATTGATTAAAGCTTCATGACACCTTAAAGATAAATCCAAGAATAAGAAATTATTAAAAGCACAAAATTAGCCAAACATTGCATGAAGACAGCAAGAAAAGCTTGAAAAAGTGAAGAAGTTTGGCTAAACCAAGAAGAGAGGAAAAAAAATTGGAACTTGCAATTTTCTTTATCTTTATGATAGAAGATAATTTGGAAAAAATATATCTTTAGATATTTTAGTTGATATTTTTAAACAATTATTTTATTTAATTATATTATAAAATATTAAAAGATAATAACTACCAAATATATCTTGAAGATATTGGATTATTAGAAGATAATTTAAGGAGATTGCAAAGGGTTGATTTGGAAAATTAATACAAATACTGATTGGTGATAATTTATCATATATCTTTAATTAATTAATTAATTAATTTAATTATATTAGATATTGATATTATCAAACAATTATATTTGTCAAATAGTCTATATCTCTCCAAATATTTTTAAATATTTATCTTTATCTTTATTTTAAAAGATATTTGAGAGATTTTAGCAACAAAAAAGCTCAGTCCAATTTCTATATAAAGAGACCAAGGGAGAAGCAGAAAAGACACGCTCGGGACTTCGGAGTTCAGGAACCCTTTAGGGGGGGCCTAATTTCGTTACCTTTCTCTCTCTATTCTTCTTCTATTTTTATTTTGTGTTTCATGGAGTGTTAAACTTCTTGGGTTGATTCCATTGTAATTTCATTATGGATTCTGAGGTTAGAATGAAATAACTTCTTTGTTCTTTTTATTATTGTTGAGGCTTTAATTCATCTATGTCTTTTATTTTTGAATCACATAAAAAGTAATGATTTTAAATCTATATGCATGTTGATCATATGAGTTCAAGGGTTTTTAAATTGAATTGAGACTTTACTTTGATTTTATTTAGAAACTTTCATGTGATTGAATGGGTTTTTACCAATAATTGAGACTTTACTTTGGTTAAAGGTATCTATTCTAAGTATCTACTCTAACGAAAATTAATCAAGACTTTACTTTGATTAAGTAAGCTTTTTATTTGGTGAGGAGATAAAAGAAAAGACATGATTAGGCATAGTAAAATTTGATTGAGACTGTACTTTGGTTGAATTTAATGTAGATAATCTAAAAGTTCTCATTTTTTAATTGAGACTGTACTTTGGTTAAAAGTGAGAACGCCAACAAATTAATTGAGACTTTACATTGATTAATTTGTAAATTTACAACAATAATTAATTGAGCAATAATCTTTAGATAACCGATGATGAATTTATTTTGAAAAAGCAATGAAATCAATCTATTTTCTTTGCTATTGTTTTTATTTCTTTTTATCTTTTCTATTTCTTTCTTGTTTATCTTAATCCTCCCATATTTTTATTATTTTATTTGACTAACTGTTTTGTATAGATTTTATAAGAACTAACTTGTTAAAAATCAATTCCGTGTTCGTTAGGAGACGACTTAGGGTTAACTTTACCCTTTCTATTTCCTTAACTACTATCTTAGCAATACTGAAGTTGCTATAGTTTAGTAGTATTTATTTGATCGCGTCAACGACAACGTTATCAACTATATTAATAAAAAAAATACTATTTTGAGATTTTTTTTTATCTTAAACATAATTTTGTAATTATTTTAATAGAGAAATATTAATTAATAATAAAAAAAATTGAGATTTTTTTTAAAGAATTTTATAATTAATTTAATAAAAAAAATATGAGTAATAAACAATTTTTTTTATTTTTTTAGGCTTAAAACGAGTATTTTAATTATTTTACCTTGAATAAACGAGTATGCAGCTCCACATTGTTGCACACTCCATTGCCAACAACAATGTCAAAAGTCAAGAATTAATCTAGTTAAGTTATTCTATACAATGTATTTTTTAATTTGATTTTATGGAACGTGGTGTGTGCGATGCATGAATAGGTTGTTTATTTAGAAAATATAATCAAAGATCCATGTTTAATATGAATTGCGCAAGTCGAAATTTTTTTCTCTGAAATTGACCAAAACGGCGTTTCATAAAAGTCTGAAATGGATGTTGATATCCGTTTCATTAAAATTTGAAAAGGATGTCGACATCCGTTTCATTCCTTTTTTTTGTTTTTTCGGCAAAACGGATGTCGAGATCCGTTTCATAATAGCCCGAAACGAATGTTAACATTTGTTTCATGTTTTTTTTGTTTTTTCAGCAAAACGGATGTCGAGATCCGTTTCATAATAGCCCGAAACGGATGTCAACATCCATTTCATTTTTTTTTGCTTTTTCAATGTTCCGGATGTCGAGATCTGTTTCATATAAGTCTGAAACGGATGTCGACATCTGTTTCATGTTTTATTTTGTTTTTTTTAAGCATTTTGGATGTCGAGATCCATTTTTTAAAAGTCTGAAACGAATTTTGACATCTGTTTCAAGTTTTTTTTTCTTTTTTTTGTAAATAAGTATATTTATGCTTTTCTATCTATTTGAATTAAAATAAAAAAGAATTATATACAATTAACAAAATTTAAAACAACCATAGAAATGAAATTATATTGGTCACACAAACTAATATAACGAGTTGACTCCTAATGGTCACACAAACAAGCATATGTTTTTTTTGTAAATATTATAATAAAATGTATAGATTAGAGGAATCAAATCAACCGCTTTTGATCCCTAATGTTGATTATTTGCACTATCAGAATCACATTCATAATTTTTGAATGAATAAATAAGTAAAACAAATATAATAAAAGATTCTTACTAGATATTTTTTTAAGGCCTTCTACATGAAAATGATTTTTTTCTCTTAATTTTGAATATCAAAACTTGAAAGGTCACTTGCAAGGTCTTAGCAGGGAAAAATGAAGACGAAGGGCAGAGGCAAAAGCAACATTTGCATATTTTTTTTCTTGGTGTTTCAATTGCATATCAATTGTGCATGATGCATTAGTATATGTTATTGTTAATTTGAATTTGAGTGATATTGTTGTTCGTTGGTGATTTTTGTTTGTTTACGTGTTGTTATATTTGGTTACTGAAAATTTGATACTTTTAATTATAGATATGGTTAGGACACGAGGTAATTTATCTAAACGTGGTTCACACGATGCACCCGAGAGTTCTGCACAAGCTGCTGTACGGAGGAGACTGATTACTTCAGCTCGTAGAAGGGGTCAGTACGAGGCTGATGTTGCTCAGGATGATGTCGTTGAGCATGACATTTCCGATGTTCCTCAGGACGAGGAGTAGGGGATTGATAACGATGGTGCAGGATTTCTAGGTGGTCCCTCTGATACATCTTTATTGACTCGGTACCAAGATCATGTTACACGGATCATATGGGATGGTTAGGTTAGTAAGAAGTTTTTATAAATGTTTTATTTTATTGTTGTTATGTACTTTTATTGTTTTATGTTTCTTTTTTCTTAGGATCGAGTTGTGAAAGTAGTCTCCTATATTAAAAAAGTGAAAAAATTAGGACCTCCTCACCCTTTTACTCTCCCCTTTTTGGTAGCTTCTGGATTATCGACTCTATGCGATATTTTATATGAATATCCCGATGTTGGGTTAATATTGGGTTTCATGGAGAGATGACATCCGGAGACTAATACTTTTCATCTACCAATTGATGAGATGACCATCACTTTAGATGGCGTCTGGTCGCTCCTTCATCTTCCCATCACATGACAGTTTTGCTCCACTAAAAATCTTGAATATGAAGATTCAATTGAGATTTTGATGACACTTCTTGGTGTTGATTAGGCCATGGCTTGAAATGAGTTAAATCAAAGTCGTGGTGGACAGGTCAGACTTAGCTGGTTGAGAGAGCTGTATGATAGTTGTTGTGATAACGAGCTATGGGAAATTGTTGCACGTGCATATCTTTTGCACCTTGTAGGGTGCACGATATTTGCTAATAAAAGTGCCACCTATGTTTGTACCCATTACCTCGAGCTATTTATAGATCTCCCTCTATGTCGTAGATATGTTTGGGGAGTTGCTGCTCTTGTCTACTAATATGAGAAGCTAGGAGATGTCAGCTTTGCAAATACAAAGTAATTAGCTGGATATCTACCTCTTCTACAGGTACCATTTTATATTACATTTTGTTAAATATTTTAATTGTTTTTTCTTTTATATCAGAATAGTTAAATGAAATGTTATTTGATACAGGCTTGGATATACGAGCACTTCCCTGCATTGGGAAAGAAGCAATTATGGGATACATATATGGAGACTGAACCCCGTGCCAGACGTTATATCACTGGACGCGCTATTTCCACTATAGTTGATGTTAGAGTCCAGTTGGCTGCCTTGACATATGATGGGGTGATTTGGAACCCATATGTAGCACATAGGGCTGGTCGACCACTTGTTGTATCTGCCATGTTTTCTGGCTACCTCACGCTTGGTATCCTCACACACCGCCATCTGTCAAAGCGTGTGCTGTGACAATTTGGCTTCATGCAGCCTATTCCACGACCGCCGAGTTCGCTTCCCATGTTGGACTTTACGAGTATTAATGAAATGGATGTCGACATCCGTTTCACATCTTTCTGAAACGGATCTCAAGATCCGTAATAGAAAAGAAAACAAAAAAATACCAAATGGATGTCGACATCCGTTTCACATTTTCTTGAAATTGATCTTGACATCCGTAGTTGATGTAAGACCCACTAATTTTAAATAATTAAATAAATAATTATTTAATAAATGTGGGTAGGAAAAACCTTTATGGCATTAAATGCTAACAGTCATGACATGAAAAAGTACTAGCTCAAATGGTTTAGAGTACTTAATTGTGTGAGAGGACTTGGGTTCAAGTCCTATGTATGCCAATTGTGTGCTATCTAATGTGTGTATATATATATATATATATATATATGGGAGCGTGAGAAGAAGGTATAAAACTCTAAATTTATAGAAACTATCAAGAAACATGCATTGGTTAAATTGGTGGTGCACTTGATTTGATATTGAAGAGTTATAGGTTTGTACCTTGGCTTAGGCGAAATGACTTCTTTTTGCTAAAATAAATTTTTGGCATGAATGGGAAAGGGCAGAGAAACCCTAACCGTCTAATAAGGCAGCTGGAAGGAGTAGAAAACCATCATGAATGGTCATTGATTAACCATTAATCACAAGATTAATGTAATAGAGAAATTAGAGAGGTAGAGCAACCTTTTTGCACAAGCACACCTATAGCACTGAAAATAGAGAGTGGGGAAAGATTGGTATCAAGTTGGGAAGGAGATTGGAAGAAGTCAAGGAGAGGCTCATTGCTAAGGATTGGGATTGTAGAAATTCTCAAATTTGGTAAGGAAATCCAGGTTAGGTGAGTTCCTAATTGATGTTTTAAGCTTTAATTGTGTGTCTCGTGTTATGCCTAATGAATTGAGACTGTATCCTTGTGTGTTTCCGCATTTTGTTCGGTTTCTGGAAAATTCCAAAAACCGCCTGGCGGCAATGAGTGACCCGCCAAGCGACACACGTATTCGAACCCAATTTTCTAGGTTTCTTTATGAACCACCTGGCGGCTGAGGGCGACCCGCCAGGCGACGTATACTGCGCTGCCTAGTTTCTTTTGTTTGGTTGGTTTATCATTGGTGTGATGAATATGTATTGGATTTGTTTTGTACTCTTATGAATGGAATGATGAATTATGAGCTGAGATTATTTATTTGGTGACAATTGCGTGAATCTTTACATGATTGGGAAATTAAGGTTCATGTCGGGATTGGGGATGAGGGCTATGATTCTTTATAGGATATGAGTATGGACTTTCTTATGATGATAATATCAATATTGGAGTAGCATGGATTTAGGTGTCAATGAACATGAAAACCAGGTCAGGTGTTTTACTGAAAGGGTGAATTGGGTTTAAGAGTGTGTGCAGGTGTGGAAATCGAACTTAGTATGTAGAGGGTATAGAAAAGTAGATACATATGTATATGAATGAGAATATGTGTAACTTGGTAATGAACATAAAGAGGTTGGTTGCATTGAGTAGGATGATTCCAGTACCTAATAGGGGATTGTGCTTGAGTAGAAATTGACCAAATGTAAATTATACTAGTGATGTGGGATTTTCCAACTAATTAAGGAATGATATGACTTTAATTGAGAAAATATGCAAAGTGAATTGTGTGTGAAAGTGAAATTCAGTTATATGAATCTGTTTGGATGGATGGAATTAATGTTCCTGAGTTGGCTTTGATTATATGATTCACTATTGTGTTGCCTAAAGCGTATATACTATGTACAACTTTATGGTATGTTTTAATTGGTAAATAAAGGAGAACATGCTAGGCATGATAATACTTGATTTGGCATGAGTTATAGGTATATATTGAGTCTTTGGTTATGGTGTTATGTCTTGAATACCATGTTTGATATGTGAATGATGCATTGTATTGTTTGGGGTCTCTTAAGACCTGGTGAGAATGCCAAAAACCAGTAGCTTTGCGCTACTGGTATGGTGCCTGGCAGCACGGGGCAAGCCGTCAGGTGATAGGTATTTAAAACAGTGGCAGTGGCCACTAGACGCGTATGGTGCCTGGCAGCAGGGGTTGTCCCGCTATGCGGTGATGGAGCGGCAAGGTTATTGTTTGGCGCTTGGCGCCTGGCGGTGTGAGAGGCCCACCAGGCGGTCTGGAACTAGATTCTGCCTAGCGGCATGAGATGCGCGCCAGGCTGTTTTGGTGTAGTGTTGGTGCGCGAGGAGGATTTCTACACAGCTTTAGGTGATGTTCATGATGCGATGCTTTGGCTGGGGGCCTAGTTACGAGTGCATCTTGTATTGGGGTAACACATGGCCACTCTAGGTTGTAGTCTGGTGGTTTAGGAAGTCCAGTGGAGTGTGCGAGATCGTGGCTTGTACGGCGAGGTTTCGGATGATTGCCCTCTTCAATGCATCTGATAGAGTTTTGGTAGTCTGGGAACAACTACGGACTTATGTTCGTTTTAGGGAACTCCACTTGGTGGTGGCATGTAGTTGGAGGGGCGAGTAGACACTTATGCAACAAAGATTTATCATTGATCTCACCTAAAGGGTATAGAAATAATAGACGTCTAATGCAAGTGTTGAAAGTGAGGAGCTAAGGAAAAGGGGAATGCTAATCAATGTTATAATTTTGAGACGTTATATTTATTGTCATATTTTGGTTAGTTTATTTAAATGAGTTCACCCTATTTGTGTGTGTTTGGTGATGATCATGTAACTTGTTACATGGGAGTAGAGGTTGATGCAGGTGAGCGTGAGGATGCATAGAGACGGAGTGGGGATCAGTCATGGGGCTTTTACCAGCTTTATTTATGAACTATTTTGTAATGGTTTTAGAGAACCAGATTATGTTTGTAATTATTGAACGTCACGTTTTTAATTATTATTGGCGCGTTGACTTTGGTTTTTAAACTTTAACGCGTTTTGGGAAAAGAAGTTAATAATAAATGAGGTTTTACATATATTATTTTGTTTTGTTATTTTAAATAAGTAATTTTCGGCTAGGACGTTACAATCACAAAATAAAATATCCAACGCAAGAGACACCATTCCAAGATTCCAACAAACCATTAATAAAAACATGAAGGAATACTAACCTGTAACGTGCAAGAGAACAAGAAAAACTTTAACAAATTGAAAACCACATGTGGAATGAGCTTGGAGCAATGAACTTCGAGGAGCTGAAGCAGGACCACTACTACGACTTCAGAGAAGGAAAGCAGGGACCACCACCACTGGCACCTTCAAATGAAAGAGAGGGAAACTTGGGACCACTAGACAGAGCAAAGAATAACGACAGAAGAATTGAACGAAGGAAGCACAAGAAAGAAAACGGAACAGAGAAATATTATTTGGGGGTGCAACGCTGAGTAATAAAAGGAACTGGCCGCAGTAAATTGAGTTTCAATTTTCTCAACCACCAAGACAAGTAAAAAATTTAATAGGGTCAAAATTATAATTTTTCGAGGTACAAAAGAATCTTTTGGGGTGCAAGGAGAAGGCCCCTAAACTGTATTCTTTCGTTTGGAGGCCCATCGCATAGAATAGAAAATTGGTAGGTCAGTTTATTCGTACCACACTTAACACATAATAATGTAATGTTATTAAGTTAATATATAAAATAAAATTATATTTATTAAAAATAAAGTGAAATATATCAGAAAAGATAAGAAGTTAACTGTTGATAAATAGAGAAAAAGAGAAGAGTAGAAATAGACGATTTTATAAAAAAGTTTGTAAAAGTAATGGTCAATTTTCAAAAATTTAATAAATATTTTTTTAAGGGTAAAATTAGTATTTTGAAATGTGGATACAAAAGAAGGAATCTCTATATATTGTGTTCCTGCAGAGAACAAACAAGATAAGTCAGGCACAAACGTCACCTTACCCATGTAATCCGCTATCTCCTCAGTTGGCCTCTTCCCGGTTGGTACATGTCGGTTTGGACCCAGGAGGGATTACCTGCAGAAGGGGCTTTGAAGCTCAAGTGAGTCAAAACTCTCAAAAGGTCAAATCAATGATTAATGAATGCGTACCTTTAATTACTGGGGTTCACGTGTATTTATAGAGCATTAATTATGTCTGGTTATCCCATGGGTCGGGCCTTGGCTTGGGCTTTGGGTTGTAAGTGGGCCTGGGCCCTAGCCCAGGCCCTTAGGACTTATTGAACGCTGGGGGGTCTTGATCTTACTGAGTATATTGGAGTAGTCGGCCTAGGCCGACTACTTTTCTTGACGGCTTATATTGGTTATATGTTATCTTGTGCAGGTTGTTCCTCTAGACGTTTAGGTTATCGATTTGATCTGGTAAGGCTTAGGCCAACTCGGCCTAGGCTGAATACTTGACTGTTTTGGCATATATGTATCGTTTACTTATTTGGTCGAGTTTGGCTAGGTGTGGTACACCAGTCCCCCAGCCTTGACCGATATGAGTTGTCGATCAAGGGTGATATGTGTTGGTATGCTAGCGGAACCGGCTAGGTGTGATACATATTGTTACAGATTTATAAAATATTAAAACTGTTTTATTAAAACTAAAATAAAAGGAATCATAATTGAATTATTTGAATAACGAAAATATATGGTAATATTATTATTTGAATCATCCAAGTTCTGATCTTTTATGCAATTGTATATAATAATACAATATCATTTAACAGTGGTCATCTTAAAACTGAGATTTAATTTGCTATTGGTTGGAATAATTGGTACATGTGAGAATGGTATAATTAATCTAAATGTGAGTCGTTGTTATAAGAGGGTTACTTCCTCACGAAATTCTGACATGCATAAAAAATAACCAATCCTATATTTAAAAAGTTGTTCTTCTCAGTATATTATTTAAGAACCCTCGAAATTGTATCATCCCTATATAGCCTTCTAAATCTATTTTTTCCTTTGTTCCTTGAATTCTAAACGCAGGACATGCATTCAATGTATCCCATAGTTGCAATTATTATTGTTGGCTGGGGCTAAGATCGGAGAAAAATGTTTTCATTATTTGTTCCAATTTACCGATTGTTTTTATCCAAAAAAAAAAATATTAATGAAGCAGAGACTACTTATATCAAAATAATTTTATTGTAAGAGTTAATATTTTATTTATAACAAATTAATTACAAATGATGTATTCTCTCGAAAATAAGTGAATATTTTAATTACAAAAGTAATAACATAATTTTTTGGTTCTAAACTATGTGTTGACTTTTGGATGTTTCATCCATTTTCTTAGTATTAGGTCGGATTTTAGACGACTGGAACAGTACACAGTTTCTAATCTGGAGTTGAAGTATCTAAGGCATGAAGGTTAAAAATGTTCACTAAACATAATCTTGAATATTTCCTTTCTAGACTTTTCACTTGTTTTGTTTTAACTAGTTCTCTTGTCTTATCCATTTTTAAATTTGATGTTGTCTCTTTCCATATGGCAAGATGGTTGCTTTAGTTTTCACACTACTGCTTTACTTTTCTCATGTTATGTTTAAGTAAGTTTCTCCCCTATTGTTAAATTTTGGTCTGTCACGCTTTAGCTTTCACATTGCTTTATTTTTTCTCATGTCATATTTAAGTAAGTTTTTCCCCTTTTATTAAATTTGGTGCCTATCTCTAGTATTTGAGTTATTTACACAGTTTGATATGTTCTCGATTCAATATCAATTAAGAAATGTGTTTGGCACATAAAAAAGTAACATAATTAGGTTAAAATAGATTATATTCATTTTTAAAGTTTTAAATCAAAATGTATCAAAATTTTAAATAAAAAAAAATCCAGTTTCGTATCAAAGGTCAGAAATTAAAACCATATTTAATCCAAAATTGAATTTAACTTTTGTTTGCGATGGTGAAATAATCTATTTACTTGCTTAAACTAGTTCTACACTTCTCTTTCTTAATTTTCATCATCTTTACACCCGAAACTAAAATCATATTTAATTCAAAAATAATTTATTTACTTATTTTTACCATTTCACCCCTAAACTAGTTCAATACTCCTCTTTCATATTTTTCAAATCATTTTCGCAGGCAAAACTAAAATCATATTTAATTCAAAATTCTATTTAACTTTTGTTTTAACTCCTAAACTAGTTCCACACTTTTCTTTTATACTTTTCATCATCTTCGCACTCTTATTCGTGCTTTTTAAGTTTGTTTTACTTTTTCACTAGTTATGTTTAAGTAAGATTATGTTTAAGTAAGTTTATTTCCTTTTGTTAAATTTGATATTTGTTTTTAATATATGAATTGTTTACATGATTTAACATATTTTTAATTTGATATCAATTGAAAAACATAACATAATTAAATTAAAAGAACTATATTCACTTTTAAAAAAATTTAAATCAAATTATATCAAAATTTTGGATAAAAGAATTTTCAATTTCACATTCAAATTCAAAATCAAAAATCATATTTAATCCCAAATTCAATTTAACTTTCGACAGTGGTGAAGTAATTTATTTACATATTTTTACCATTTCACCCTCCTCTTTCATATTCTTCCCATCCTTCTTCCTGCTTTTTAAGTTTTTGTTTCAGACTCATAGTTTGTGTTGGAATAGTTAACTACTGTCACAAGAACTATCGTTTACATAAATTGGTTTTTAATAATTTTCATTCTGGTTGTTGCATATATTTATTGAAAAATACACTTAAAATTATAAAAATTGAAATAGATTTTTTTAATTTAAAATACACAATCCAAAATACAAAATTATATTTAAGAATATATAATAATCGGAAAGACAAAACGAAAAAATATATTCTTAAATGCACAATTCGATATGTAAACATTGGTGTCATCAATGTAATAAAAATAGCAAAACCATGGTGTGATAAAACATTACCAAAACCTACATATGATGATAATATTCATATCTATATCTGGGCCTTGGTAGCACTGGAAATCTTGGACCTCCTCTTGGCCAAACTCTCACTGCGGCGTTCCCTCTGCTCCTTCAACCTGGACGCAAGGAGCTTCTGGTACTCTGCTGCTTCTGATTTTGCCTTCGCAATTCTCTTTTTCTTATCAGCAATTCTTGCCCGCTTTCTCTGGAGAGTAAGAGGAGTGACTAGTCTTTGAATCTTTGGAGCTTTGCTCACCTTTTTCCCTGCAATCCATCACAAAGTTCAACCCCATTCAGACTATAATCCATCACAAACTAACTACGTTTCTTATCCACTCTCCCAAATTCTTCATATTACCTGCTTTTGTTGTAAATGTCCGACGGTAAGTGTTCACATACTTCCTAACATCATCCTCTTTAGAAAGGTTGAACAGTTTCCGGATTTTGGAGGCTCTCTTTGGACCTCTCATCCTTGGCTTCTCAACGTCAGTCAATCCTGGCAAGTCATTTTCACCCTTCTTCACAATAACCAAGTTAAGAACAGATAGGTCAGGGCTCACAATGCACCCTCGTACAGACTTTCTCCTGCGCTCTCCATTACGCCTTCCATATCCACGGAAACATGGAGTTCCTATTCAACAAATGGAATACATTTTAAATACAAAAACAGAACACTACAAGGATATGTATAAGAGTACTTAAAACATACCCCTGTGAAGAAGTAGGCGAACCCGACCAGGGGTCAGCACTCCCTGCTTCATCGGGAATCCTTGTTTGTCACACCCTCCAGTAATTTTGAATACATAACCTTTAAACTCCTGTTGCCAACAAGAGACGTGATCAAATATCACTAAAAATTCACCAAAACTTTGGATCACACTTTTAAGGTTTCAAGCTAAAGGGCATACATACCTCCCCAAGTGCATCTCCACTGACCTCCTGTGAGATCCTCTTATCCCAAAATGCTCGTCTGTAATTTGGAGTTGGGAATATTTTAGTATGAACACAAGTTGCATTGCCCAGAAGAAGATATGGCACGACCCTCATATGCAGCATTTAACACTTTTACAATTTTAAATAAATTCATTTATTTATTTTATTTCCTATAGTGATCAAGTATAAGGAAGATTAATATGAAGATACTATTGAAACTAGAATGATATAAATTGCTCATAAATTTCACATGCCTAAAGGATTAAAATTTCAACAGATTCATTTATAGTTCATTTTTTAATTCACAAGTGAAATGCAAGATTGTCCTTGCTAATATCCCACATTATATATGTTTATATTTTAAATTGTCTCCTTCATACTACTTATAACAGGCAAACTTCCAGTAAAATGTTAGGGTTTGTATTGATAAATAAATGGGCAAATAATACAAATATATTTTTAGAGACTTAATTTTTCTCTTAAAAAGGTTAACTTTACTTCAAAATAACACTAAAATACCTATTTATATTTATGTTACTACAAAGTTTACAGTAAAATTTGACTCTGGACAATTAATATTCATTGGCTAAGCTATACAGATTTTGAAAAGAGTAAAATGACAATAATGATTATACCATCAGGAAACAATATTAAGAGGAATTCAAAAAATTCTAGGAATAGTTTATTACAAACTAAATAAATGGAGGAAGCAAATCTAACTATACATCTTTCTTTCGGAGCACGACAAAATTTGGAACAGATTAAAATAGAAAACAAAAAAAAAAAAGATAAAGATAATACAGTTTCTGATCGTCATCGATCTCGAGCTTTTTCTGGCATCCAGTGGTGGGATTCGCAATGTTGAACTGCAGAATAACAGGCACAAAATGAAATTGATCAACAACAAGCCTTAAGCAACATTGAAGAAAGAATAGGCATAAATCAGAAGAAATTGGATGACGAAGACAAAACTAAAACCACGACTCACATAAAAAACAAAAAAACTGAGAAGGATTTTAGAAGAGAACCTTCATTTTGAAATGTTTTTTCCGCCGCGTCAAACTCTCTGAGAAAGTGGTCAGAAAACTGGGAGCATGCACACGGTAGAGCCAAAGTAGGGTTTAATGTTCAACTATAATATTACTAACCCAGGTATTTCTCTTGGGTCTAAACTGGGCACTTCGATGAAATTGGTCTGCGCCTGCTCCACAATGTTGAGCCCAATAACTTTCTAAAATTTTAAGTATTTTTTATTTTAATTTTCTGAAATTTAAATTTTTTGTGATGATTTTTTGTGGTAAAAGTAATGCATTATTTTCCGAACATTACAAATTTTATGACAATTATTTACAAGAAAATAATAAAATTTATTTTTTGTGTTGACATACATATTATATATATATATATATATATGGGAAAATATATTATATATTTGTTATTTTCTTTATAATAATAATAAAGAAGAATAAAATTATTATTACTAGTGTAAACACAGGCGCTATCGCGCCTGTGTGTACACATTTTTTTGAATTATATTAATAATTGATGATGTTGTAATGTTATTAAGTTAATAAATAAAATAAAAGTATATTTATAA
>Ga0214543_1009440_pt1 | contig 15149 bp, 5 predicted proteins | sample CNSS2metaG_FD_160094 | JGI IMG/M metagenome (GOLD analysis project Ga0214543, IMG submission 160094) | Root nodule microbial communities from cowpea collected in UCLA plant growth center, Los Angeles, California, USA - CNSS2 | ecosystem: Host-associated > Plants > Roots > Nodule | place: USA... | reverse complement strand
TGAACTATAGTATTTAAAAAATAATAATTGCATAAACCATTCACCCTAAAATTATTTATAAATTGATGTAACAGAAGATGACCAGAATTTAGTAATACTAAGATGATTCCATTCATCTTTGATATATAAAACCACATTGTCACCGAATAAAAGACTTAAACACTATTTTATTTTAATCAAACTTAAAAATTAATATAAAAATATTACAATTAGTTTAAAATGGAATGAAGTCTAAATATTTTATTAATTAAATTAAAAAGCATATAAATGAAGAAATTTAATTAATTTTTATAAAAATTATTACATTTTATGATTCATGAGAAAATTTAATAACAATTAGGCATAAATCAAATTCACATAATAAATTAACATAATATCTAATAAAAAACCTTAAAACAATTAATTTATAAATTTATTTTCTTATATAGTATTTTATTTTATTTATTTAATATTAAATTTAAATTCATACTTGAATTCTTATCATTTTTAAACAAATTATAATTTAAAAAAAAAAATAAGACTTCGAAATGTGTTTTTTTTAATTAAATTTTTATAAATTTAATTAAAAATATTTTTTAAAATCAATTATATTATATGTTACGTATAAAATATACATATATCAATTTTGTCAAACATTCAACTTAACATACAAAAGATTACAACTAAATATATATATATATATATATGAATAATAAATTATATTTTAATACAACTGTGTAATTAATTATACTTAATGTTTTCTAGGAAATTGTATTATTATATGTTAGTCAAAGTCTATTGAAAATATATTAATATCCGTATTAAAATACAAACTCTTTTTATCTTCTCATCATTTAATAATGTCTTAATCAAAGTCACTAACGTTTTATAGAACACATGATATATTCTCTTCTCACTTAATTATATAATTAATACTAAAATATTAAAAGTTCAATATCATCTCAAATATCTTCACCCCACACACATAAAAAGTAACACATATGATAAACAACACACTTACAAAGGACAACATCTCATACAAATATCACAATATATATGAGATGTACGTTGTTAATGTATTAACGAAGAGAGACATGCACACTACAAGAAATATTAGTATTATTACCGGTCAAAATTCGTTAGTAATGCTAAAAATTCGTCCATAAATCGAAATTATTGACAATCTACCAACTACTAAAAATTTGTCAGTAAAATCCTCATCGGTAACAGTAATTACTGATAAAAAATCCTTCGATAAAATCTATTGGTAATTATCGCTGCCATGTCATCACTATTTCCTTTTGTCGTCGTTGCCTTGCCTCCTTCTCGTCCTCTTCTTCCTTCTCTCACTCTTCCTTCTCTCCTCCTCTTTTTTTCTTTCACCTCCTCCACCTTCTCCACCTCCTTCGTACAAGCATCACACACGAGAGGGGGTTTGGCTAAGCTTCTTCTTCCATCACATTTCACCCTCATTCTCTATACACGTTTTCCATCTTCTTCTAGTGGAGTGTTGAGCATCGCATGCACGGAGAACCCACTGGAAGGAGATTCAAACCCTCTTCTCCTTCAACCCCAAGATTTCGGCGAGCTTCAACAACTAGCTAGGACTTCATCTTGGACATCGCAAGCTCTGCGCTTTCATATTTAGCTTTTGACAAGCGTCTTCGTGTAGTGGAAATGTTAACAATTGGGATTTTATAACAACCTTCGTTTGCGCCCCTTGAACATCCTCAAACATCAGCTACCCTCTTCCTCTCTTTCTCATTTTTTATTATGTGGGGTTTTGTCATTGATATGTGGGGTTGATTACAATGTGGGACCATTATAATCAACTTGGTCAATAGAAAATCCTAAAGAATGCTCAAAAGACACATGCAAATCAAAAGCATGCAAAAAGAAGACAATTTTGACCTATGAAAGAGCAGAAAAATAAACTTACTCTAATTAAGAAATCAATCGGTTGGATTAGAAGATCTTGTCGAATGGATCACACCATAAGAACCATTGATCAACAAAGAATCCTAAAAGATGTTAAAAGGACACACACAAATTAAAAGATAAAACATGCAAGAAGAAGATAATTTTGATAGAAAAATCAAATTACTCTAATAAAGAAACCAATCAAGTTTGATTAAAAGATCTTAGTAGATCAATATTCAAAGAAATGAAACTTTATATCCAAAAACGTTATATTAAAATCAAAGATAAAAATAATTGATTTTAAAAAATAATAAGAACTCCTAAGAATGTTTCTTTTCGATGCAAAAATATCTTTTTCCAATACATTAAAATTGTATGGCAACCAAAAAATTTAAATAATTCCCAATATTTGATTCTCAAAATTAAAGTTTATCAAACAAATTCATTGACTTTTGATGTATACTTTAGACAAAGTTGCAATTTAAGGTGAAACTTTAGATACTTTAAAATAGTTCTATGCGTTTAAATTTGCATTTAATAAGTACCATTGCTTAATTGAAAATTTAGTAGTTAGAGGAATTCCTGTTTAGCCCTTCACTCTTCTGACTATAACTAAATAAAAAGTGCCATTAAACCTACAAATAATTTGAAATGGATTCTGAGTGGAGGCTCACGATACCCTTTCTTTCTTTGTGGAAGAAAAACTAAATGAGAAAGTTTTTGAAAATGTTTAATAAAGAAATAAATAAGAGAGGAGAGAAATTTAAAAGTACAAAATTGACTATTTTTTTATATGTTTTTATTATTTTACATGTTTATCTTATTTAACTCATATTTTTCCTATAAACAGGCCGACACTGGGCCCACTTATCGCTGCCACAATATTCTGATATGGAATGCCTTATCCGAGGTGCCAACCAACCCACAGTTTCTTTCAAGTTTAAAACTGTATTAACTATTTTTTAATTCTCAAATTGAATAAAAAATAGATTTTTGTCAAAGAAAGCTCAAAACTTTCACAAAAAAGGAGAGTTTTTTACAAAGACTTTATCCATTTATCTATAAATTCAACTAAATAAATACTCAACAACTTCATTAACATAATTGTCTAAGCTGTACAACATCCAATTTGTGCAAGCAATTGAATAGTTGACCAAGTTAACTACACGATCAAAGAAGCAAAAGGCAACTTATATAAGCAACAAAGCTTCATCTTCATCGTCATCATTCTTATACTGGAAGGAAAAAGAAGAAGCTTTATGAATGGAGTTTGAAGATTTGGCAGAAGGATGCATTGCAAAGATACTGTCACAAACATCTCCTGTGGATGCATGCAAGCTCTCTTTAGTTTCCAGAACCTTCTGTTCTGCAGCTGAATCTGATTTTGTGTGGTCTTCTTTTCTCCTCAATTTCACCTCTCTCATTCCTCCTTCTTCCCTTCCATCCTCTAGTTCTAAAAAGGCTCTCTATTTCAATCTCTGCAACCACCCCACCATCATTGATCAGGGCAAAAAGGTGAGTAATTAACACTTTGAGTAATACTTGTTCATGATTTTGATCAAACATAATTTGGTGATCTGGGGTCATGTAAAAATTTCCCACGAACCCATATGGTTTTGGTGGTTTTAACAAAGTTTAACAAAACCAAGCATTTGTGGTTTCTAACTGAATGAAATGTGTTGTCTCTGAAATCAATGCAGAGTGTTCAGTTGGACAAAAGGACAGGGAAGAACTGTTACATGTTTTCTGCTAGAAATCTGGACATTGAATGGGGTGATGATGGTCACCATTGGGAGTGGACAAGCCTGCCAGAGTCCAGGTAAATTGATTGATTAAGGTTTCAAGAAACATTTTGTCTGAAATTGAAACCTTAATTTTAAGGTTTGTTTGTTGAAATGAAACTACCTCAGAGCTATGTTTGGTTGTGGTATGAAAAAAAAAACACAACTTTGATTAGAATTTCGGACATTGAGCAATTGTTGTGTCGGCAGGTTCGAAGTGGTTGCTGTGCTTCGTGCTGTGTGCTGGTTTGACATCAGTGGGAAGATAAGCACAGTTTCTCTGTCATCAGAGACTCATTATGCAGTGTTTCTTGTGTTCAAGATGATGAATGCAAGTGGGTTTCACTACCATCCCACAGTGATTTCAGTTGGTGTTTGTGGAGGAAGTAGCAACAGCAAATACGTTTGTTTGGATCTGAATTTGAAAGAAAATAGGTTGAGAGAACTAGCTTGTCCTAAAGTGAGAAGTGATGGGTGGTTGGAGATTGAGATGGGAGAGTTCTTCAATTCAGGTCTGAAAGAAGAGCAAGTGAATGTGAAAATTATGGAGACAACAAGCCATATTTGGAAGTGTGGTTTTGTTCTTGAAGGAATAGAAATTAGGCCTAAACATGTCTGATATGTGAAGGCTGAAAACATAAAAAGAATGCAGAATTCTCAGTTTATTTTGATATCTTTTTCTTTTCTTTTTTTCCATAAGCATTTTTTACAAATATATAAACATTTTATTTATATTTATTGTTATTAGTTTAATATAATGTTAGAAGCAGCACAATGGGTTTGGTGTGTTGCAATGAGTTAATTATTTCTCATTTTAATGATTGGGCCGGTGATCGGGCCTCATCGCAGCACAATCAGATGCATTGAATCAAGGCAGTTACTTTCTGCACCCCTCCAACTTCTAACTGCACCTGACAAGATTTGGAATTTCAATTTTGTCCCTTCAATTGGAAGAGAATTATCCGATAAGGGGTGGTGTAGCTCATAAAAGTGTTTCAAAATGGTGAAGTTTAGATTAATATGCTTCCAGATTGGTATTTGTGGAAGTGCTGGAAGAACATTCTAGAAAAGAAAAGAAAATCTAAGAGGTGCAAACTTTGTTCCAAATTCGTGTTTTAAAAAGGACTACTTCGTAGAATCCAAGAAAATCATTCTAAATGTTTATTTACCGAAAAAGCCAATCCGAAATAGTAAATGTCTTTTTCTAGAACACACTAATTCATACACATTAAAAGAAAATTAATATATTTTTAAATATTAAAATTATGTATTTTAAAGTTACAATAAAGATACAATACAACAAAACAGAGAATCCAAATTCCCTGTGTGCATGATTGCTTTTAATTTCGACATAGGTGGGGATGATAAAAAAATCATGTTTCTTATTTTTCATTCTATAGCTCCAACCCAGCAATTGCGACAGCATAAGAAAAAGAAAATTCCTAAGTCTGAATCTGACTGTTGAAAAAGAAAATGCATCTTCTAAATTAGAAAAGTGAAGCAAAAAAAGAAACAAATACACAAATCCAAAAGGTCTATTTATAAAAAAAAAAAAGTGAAAAATTATCATTTTACAATTTTTTTTCTACGTATAATCAATTAGCACGTTTTTTTGACAACAATAATATTTAAATTAATTAATGGAAATTTAAAAAAATTAATTAAATAAATAAAGGTTAAATATGTTTTTGGTCCCTTAACTTTCAGTGAATTTTAGAATTAGTCTATTTCGAACTTTTGGATCAATTTAGTCTTTCATCTTTCGAAATACGTGAATTTAGTCCTTTTAATCAAATTTTGTTAAGTTTATTTGATGTTTCGTACGCATTTCAAAATTGTATTTGAGTTGTTTATAATATTTGATACATTTTTGATTTGATGTTAGGTTAAATACGCATTTAAAATGGCTAATAAACTTAACAAATATTTAATTAAAATCATTAAATTCACATTATTTAAAAAGATAAAAGACTAAATTAATCCAAAATTTTGAAATAAATTAATTACAAAATTCACTACAACTTCAGATATCAAAATACATATTCAACCCATAAATAAATTATGAATTAATGATCAATAGGTAGAATGAATGAAAGGGAAACAAAGAAAAGTTAAGAAAGCATTAAATTAGAAAGCATGGTGAATACAACAAATGAGAAAGCTACAAAGATAGGAATAGAGGTATATGAATGTGACGTAAAGTAAGAGGCATCTCAAGGAAAAAATTAGGGGTAAGAGAAATAAAAAGAATTAAGTTTTTAATTTTTAAGTTAAGACGAAAAATTAAAATTTGTATGTGTCTCGTATCGTGATATATTATTTATTTAAATTTTAAAAACAAATAAATATAATTCTCTTAATATAATCAACGAGGATATAAGTTGACATTTAAATTTAATTATATCGGACAATTTAAACAATTCAACATCTGTCTGTATCCTAAAACAATATTAATATAATATTTTATTTATTTATTTTTAAAATTTAAAGATTTATATCAAATTTTAAAATATAAAAAAATTCAGAATTAACGTAAAATAGTAAAGACTAAAAATTTATTTGATTTATTACAATAATAAATTAAACTTTTTATTTTCTATTTTCTTCAAATACATTTTGATTATGATATCTAAAAGAAATTTTAGGAGTGGCAAAACAGGTCAGCCTCGCCCGTTTTGGCCCGGCCAGCCTGTGGCCTACCAAAAACGGGTCGGGTCAGGCTGGCCCACCACCCATAAACGGACTACATACTATGATCCGTCCCGTTTTAGGGTGGACCTGCGGGCTGACCCTTTTTTTAATTTTTTTTTTTAATTTTTTTTAATTTTTTATAATTTTTCTTTTATAAATCTTTTTATATATATAAATTTATTTATATAATATATAAAAAATATTATTTTTTAATTATTTTTAATTTTAAACATAAAATAATTAAAAAAAATGATTGGCGGGCTAACCCGTTTTGGCCCGTTAAATTGGCAGGCCAGACAGACCAAGTTACAGCAGGTTGACGAGCTGAAAATTATAACGGGTCCGGTCCATTTTGACAAACCTAAAAAATTTATATATAATGGATCAGAACAAAATCTAATTGGTTATAAAAAAAAAAAAAAAAAAAAAAACAAAAAGGAAGCATGTATAATCGATTACGTCAAACCCATAAATATTTATATTTTATTATAATAAAATAAATATCTATCATTAATCTTGGATTGTAAATGTTTAGAGAAGCCACTGAAGATATAAATCTTGAAGAAATCACTCAAATAACACTTGTATTATAAGAACTTGAAGAAGCTTTTAAAGAATATCTTGAGTATTTCATTAGAGTTATCGTGTGAATAAAAAAACATAAAATATAACTAATACAATTCAATTTGTTTTAAAAAAATGGAATCACTGTTCCACATTGAATGTTCCAGCCACAAAAAAACCATAAAACGTAAAAATAAAATCACTAACAAAAATAAAAAAGATAAAATATACTCATATTAACAAAAAATAATACTTAATGTTGAATAATTTCGTTTAACCTCACCAGAAAATGAGTTCCGTCGCGTATAAGGACATAAGAACAATATGACACACATTATTTGAAAATGTTTTGAAAATTCTTCATTCAAGGATTTCTGTATCTTGGTGTGAAACTTCTCATTTTGTCTTCTTTTATTCTAAGTCTCTTTCCGAGGGTTCGAAAGTTCTTCCAAAACCAATACTAAAGTATGTGATAATATTTTTTTTAAATATCTATTTATAATTTCTAATATTTTTGACAAGTAATATATTTTAAATTTGTTAAAATAATAAGTGTGAGTTTAAATTTTACATTAATAAAAGTAACAAATTTCGATATTAGATAAAAAAATTAAGGGTTAAATATGTTTTTGGTCCCTCAAGTTTCAGTGAATTTTGGAATTAGTCAATTTTCAAAACTTTATACCAATTTAGTCATTCATTTCTAGAAATGCGTGAATTTAGTCCTTTTTACCAAATGTTGTTAAGTTTATTTGACATTTTAAATATATTTTATGATAATATTTGAGTTAACATTGAAGCGAAAATGTGTCAAATAGTTTAAACAATTCAAATACTATTATGAAATATGCTTGAAACTTCAGATAAATTTAACAAAATTTGGTTAAAAGACTAAATTCACACATTTTTAAAGATGAAAGACTAAATTGGTCAAAAACTTTAAAAATAAACTAATTCCAAATTTTACTACAATTTGAAGGACAAAAGCTATTTAACTTAAAAACTAATAATCATATCAAATTTTGTCTTGGTGACCGACTTAAACTATTATATCAATAACATCACACAATTATAACGATAAAAAAGTACACCTATGTGTAACTCAATTTTAAGAAAAAGATATTTAGGAATAATCTAAATATAAATTTAAGTCAATTTTTTATATAAATTGAACTCTCACGTTAAATTCTCCTAAAAACACTCATCCAAACTTTATCGAAGAAAATCCTTAAAAAGTGATTTTTTTTTTCATACAATATTTGCAAAACAGCATATTAAACTTATATAACTTATATATGAATCCCATTAATTACATGCTATAATTTATATTTAAATGAGAGTAAAAACATGTATTTATTTTGAAAGAAAAAGCGAAGGAACAGACAGTGTATGGTGACCAGGAAAAAGCTGTAAAGTGTTCTTCCTCTTTCGTTTTTTGTTTCCAGAAAGCAACATTTCATTTTTGGTTCCTTTTAAGAGTGGCCGAAACATTCTTAAACCTTACCCTCATCACAAATTAACATCTTCTACAATTGGTTAATGACTAACTTTACAAAAAAGTTTAAACACACAGCAATAAATTTATTGAGAGCTTCGGGTACATGTTTGGTTAGTTGTATGAATCTTGCAATAAATGTTTCATACGTAAAAGTAAAAGGTTTAAATAGTCATTTGGTCATAATTTTAGTCAAGTTTTATAGACAACATCATTCGTGTGTCTGTGATGTGAAGCACCATTAAATGACGTGACCGTTATTTTACTATGCTGACCTTTTAATTTTAATTAGAGAGTTTTAGGATTTATAATTTGTCGAATTGGGTTTAGGGATTCATTAGGATTTGGAGATTTCTTTGAATTGGAGATTTTAGAAGCATGACCCACCATCAAAGATTGTTTTTCATTCTGTGAAGATTTTGTCGCGGAGGTTTTGCATCTTCATTGCAGAGGTAGTTTTTGTGGTTTAAGGTTTGTTTAATTTTTGTTTATTATTGTAATCTTTAGTTGTTGTTGTTTCTAGTGCATTGTTTGGTAAATTTCGTGATCACGTCATTCAACAGTACTTCACGTAAACGAAACACGCTAATCATCGTTTCCTGAATTATTTAAACAGAATTAAGAAAAAGAAATTGATCTAATTAAATGAAATTTATGAAAAGTAAGACCAAATTGAAAATAATTTTAAAAAGATGATCAAATTAAAAAAATTTGACCAAACCAAGACGAAATGAGTAGGTAAACCAAAAGTAAAACTATTTCAAACAATTTTAACACAAACATAAATTATGGATCTTTATTTAACTTCATCCGACACAAAACCAAACATTGACTTACAATTTACCTGGCTTAGGATCCACGTGGGTAAAGTCCCGTCCTGGAACTCATAATACTGTGTTATGAAACTGTGAGTAAAAAAACCACACTGTCTCTTAATTTCTGAAAGGATAATTAACCTACTTTTTCATCTTCTCACAGGTGTATATTATTTTATATAGTTCTTGATGACAGTGATGAGATTTTTATTTTCTTCTTTGTTCTTATCGCTTCTTGATTTTTTTATGATGAAAAAAAGACGAGTGGGTCCCAATTAACATGTAACACAACACGATCCTATGAATCCTATGAATGAAGTAATTGAATTGTCAGCAATACACCTAATCCCAAAACATGGGCTGCGAAAAATCAAAACTTAATTTTCAAAGCTTTGAATTTTCATTAATTGTTCCATCAATACCACAAGAGTATCACGTGATCCGATATTATGAGTAAGGTAAATAAAATTCACATTATAGTTAAGGTGATGAAGAGTTTATAAAATTATAATTTTTTTGATATTTAAATGAATTTAGATGAGAAGTAATCAATGTAAGTTTTGTGCATTATTTTTATTCTAATTAAAATTATTTAATCAAGAAAGTTAAATATAGAGTGAAAAAAAGGTTTAATTTTTAATTTATTTGAATTTTATTTTTTGAAATGAGAGGTCACAAAACGGTAGTGTGTAAGCTTGAATTTGTGGCTTGCTACGTGGTGATCGTGGATGAGTTTGTCATTCTTCTAATTGTTAAACTTTTAACTTTTAATTTTTTATTTGTATAAATAAATATTTGAAATATCTATATCAATATATTAAAAAAAATATTTTTATTTATGTCCATTTTATTTTTCACTTTTACTCCTCATTTTATTTAAATATAATTAAAATTTTAAATTTAATCACTTTTTTAATTTAATTATTTTTTAAATTAAATAAATAAAAACCATCCATTAAATAAATAAAAATCATATATCAAATAAATAAAAATTAAATTATAAAAAATTATTTACTTTTACTCTTATAGCTACAATTTTATTATCTTTTATTATTCATGCGTATACTCTTTTATTAGTATTAAATAATGTAAATATATTTTGCGTTTTTAATTGATTAATTAATACTTTTAATTGAAAAATTATCATATTTATATATTAAATTATTTTATTATAATTAATAATTAAAAAATAATTTATAAATATTAATAACAAATACTTTTCTTCTTAAATAAAAAATATATAAAAACTTTTAAATTATTTTATTTTAATTTTTAATTAAATAAAAATCAATAGATTAATTCATTTCGTCTTATTATTTTTCTGTCAATTTAATAAATTAGGTAGATAATACCTAAATGAGTTGGTAGATAAATTTTTTAACTCGGTGGACCCTAATTAGGTTCGATCCATGAAATATGATTACTTTATTAATTCTCATTTCGTCTATAGTTTTCCTAATTAGGTTTGACCCATCAAATATGATCACTTTATTAATTATAATTAAAATCTATTAACCAAAAAATTTAATCAATGTAAAAAAAATAAATTTTAATTACGTCTATTTTAATTAGATACTAATATAATTAACAAACACTCACTAAAATACAATTTTGATTAAATTTATATTTTGTTTGAATTGAATTCATCAAGAAGGTAAAATATATTACAACAAATAATTTATATAATTTTACTATTTTATTCAATAATGTTAATAAATGAAATTTAAATTTGGAAGTAAAATATACAATCCTAAGATCTTAAGTTATTTTTTTTTCCATATTATATAATATTATGAGAAATACTAAAGTTTTTATACGATAATAAAAAGATTGAATATATAACCTCTTTGATTAAAAAAAGTTGATAGTAACTAAATACAACATATTTTTAATTTGGTTTAATTAATTAGATGATACCCATTTTTGTTTGCATGTATTAGTTTAATATCTATCTTTAAAAATGTGTCAATTTAATTTTAATTTTTAAAAAATATCTTAATCAGGTTCTTTTCAAACAAAAATTACTAAAATCGTTAATTTAATTCATAATTTTTACCACTAAATTTTATATATATCAATACTTAATTTTATAAATCATTATCATTTTAAATATCAATATCGTTAACTGTACTAATTATATTTTGCTAAAAAGGACTAGAGACATATTTTTAAAAATTCAACCTCAATTAACGATTTTAAAAGACCAGATAACAAACGAATACATATATAAATAAATGTGGGTAGCAACCTACTAATATTCCGTTAAAAATATTTATCGTGTGTTAATATTACATTACGAGTAATTAAAGTTTTTTGGAAGAAGCTTGACAATGACAGGTGTTGGAGTTATCAGGAAAGGTAATTCGTCAACATCGGTACGAAGGTGGGTCCCACCACAATAAAAGAATCTTATCTCCAACAAAATATCCTCTTAGCCACGGTCGCCACCTAACTATGCTCTTTTTTTGTTGTTTTTCTTTTCTTTTACTTTCTTTTCAAAATTAAAAAGATAATTCATTTCATTCACTATTTTAGATATTATATTAGTATATTATTATTTATAAAATGGTATGATGTATATAAACTGAATTTCATAATTAAAATGTATAATTTTTTATAATAAACTTTAATAAATCCCCACATTTTTTGTTCTGAGAAACATGCCAAACAAGTTAACAGAATTTTGAGTGAGTCATAGATTTTATCTGGAAAAAGCTTGACAGAACATCAATGGAGTTTGAAGATTTGGCAGAGGCATGCATTGCAGAGATACTCTCACACACCTCTCCCATGGATGCATGCAAGCTCTCTTTAGTTTCCAGAACCTTCTGTTCTGCAGCTGAATCTGATTTTGTGTGGTCTGCTTTTCTCCTCAACTTGACCTCAATCATTCCCCCTTCTTCCTTTCCCTCATCCAGTTCTAAAAAGGGTCTCTATTTCAATCTCTGCAACCACCCCACAATCATTGATCAGGGTAAAAAGGTGAGTAAATAAATACCACTTTATTAGTACTGCTTCATGATTTTGATCAAACACAATTTGGTGATCTGGGGTCATGTAATAATTTCTCATGAATAGGGTTTTGGTGGTTTTAACAAAATTTAACAAGACCAAGCATTTGTGGTTTCTAACTGAATGAAATTAAATGTGTTGTGTCTGCAGAGTGTTCAATTGGACAAAAGGACCGGGAAGAAGTGTTACATGCTTTCTGCTAGGAATCTGGACATTATATGGGGTGATGCTGCTCAACATTGGGAGTGGACAAGCCTGCCAGAGTCCAGGTAAATTGATTGATTAAGGTTTCAAGAAACATTTTGTCTGAAATTGAAACCTTAATTTTAAGGTTTGTTTGTTGAAATGAAACTACCTCAGAGCTATGTTTGGTTGTGGTATGAAAAAAAAAACACAACTTTGATTAGAATTTCGGACATTGAGCAATTGTTGTGTCGGCAGGTTCGAAGTGGTTGCTGTGCTTCGTGCTGTGTGCTGGTTTGACATCAGTGGGAAGATAAGCACAGTTTCTCTGTCATCAGAGACTCATTATGCAGTGTTTCTTGTGTTCAAGATGATGAATGCAAGTGGGTTTCACTACCATCCCACAGTGATTTCAGTTGGTGTTTGTGGAGGAAGTAGCAACAGCAAATACGTTTGTTTGGATCTGAACGTGAAAGATAATTGCTTGAGAGAACTGCAATGTCCTAGAGTGAGGAGTGATGGGTGGTTGGAGATTGAGATGGGAGAGTTCTTCAATTCAGGCCTGAAAGAAGAGCAATTGCAAATAAAAGTGATGGAGACAACGAGTCATATACAGAAGTGTGGTTTTGTTCTTGAAGGAATAGAACTTAGGCCTAAACATGTATGAGAAGAGTGAAATTACAGAGAATTCATAGTTGCTGTTACCCATATTGTGTTCATATTTTTATTTTTGTATACCCATTTACATTGAATGACCCTTTTACCAGAGTGGAAGATTTGTGATTACCCATGTTTGTTTTGCTCACTTTCCTTGCACATAGCATCATGGCATTGAGGATCATTCATGGCTTCTTTCTGGGTTTGAGGTTCAACACTTGTAGTAACAGATGAATAAGAACACAGTAACGTAATTAGCTATGGGATAAGAAAGAGATATGAGTTGTCACCCTTAGATCAGGAATTTGTCCTCCATAAAAGTAAAAGCATAAACTTTGTTGAGCAATTGTTGGATTGGAGTGTGAGAGGTGGATCAAAGTAAGGAATAAAGGTACATCCTTTAACAAAAGGGAAAAACATCCTATGACACTTGACATACATGTGCAAACTCTTAAGTTTATAACACTTGACATACATGTGCAAACTCTTAGACGATGATACCCGTGCCTACTTCACCGCAGTTACCATGATCAAAGCTGTCCCCACTGGAAGTAAAATCTTTAAGTAAAATCTTTAGTTGGATCATTACCACGTGGGGGACAGTCTCGGTCTCAGGTAGACAGTTTTTATGGGGTGTAGGCCTCCTTTCATCCTATTTCATCCTATTGGGGATATGGTTTCAAAGGGGGAACCGAATAGTTTTAATAAGATTTCATTCTTGAACAAAAATTTGATAGACTTTTTGGTGCGGAAGTTCTAGTGTGGGCCAATCTACCTTAACTCGTTTTTATAGTTTGCATACTTTTGTATTACCTCTTCTTACTTAAGTTTATAGGATTTTATCGAAGAGATACAACGTCAATAAGATCTGAATTCAATTCCATAAGGAATTAACATCATTCTTAATTCAAAATTTTAAGATAATAGATTTATAGGTTTTTATCCTTATATAATATTTCACTTTCTCATTTCTAATCAATATAGAACTTAGACTCATACTTGTATTTCTAACACAAACTTATTCTCTTTGAAGAACTCTCAAAATCTGACAGCAAAATTAACTTAGAGGTGTGATATAATTCCTTGTTCATCATAAAATTTTAACTACAGAGATTTCTATAAATTCATTCTTATTTTATTTGTCAAATTGGGTTCTTACAATTCATAGAAACCTTTTAACCAATGAAACAGTCTCAATTTTGGCATCATGGAATAAGATCCCAAATATCATAAATGTATCAGTTCAAAACAAATATCATAAAACCCTCTTGATGTTCACATACGTTTTTATATAAAATAAGTATAAAATTCTGAAAGCTTATAATGTTTCAAGTGCTTAAATTTTACATAGTAAATGTTGAAACCCAACATTCTCATAGATTTCAATGAAACTAGTGATAAGGTGGTTACTCTTTGTAATTACCTAAATATCTTATTTCCGTATCAACTGGGTTTGAATGTTGCAACGAGTTCATAATTTCCTACTCGAATAATTGGGCTTGGGCCAGTGGGTTTCTTTTTTTTCTTTTTCAGGGTCTTTCTTCCTGCACCTCCAAAATTTCTTTACACCTCCAAACTTTCTTAAATTCCCAAAAAACCCTTTGACCATTTAAGAAAATCCGCAGACACCATACTCCCAAAATTATGTCGACTTCCAGAAGTCAAAATATATGACTTCCGGAAGTCAAAATATATGACTTCCGGAAGTCAAAAAAAATTGCCTTGACTTCCGGAAGTTAAAAAATATTTAACTTCCGGGAAGTCAAAGAAAAACTTCTCCGACTTCCGTAAGGTAAAATTTTTTCTTTTTTGAATATTTTTAATTCTTTTCAGAATTTATATTTTTTAACTTTTAATGATTTTTTTAGTTTATTATTATATTTATTTTTTATGTTTTCATATTTCTTAAAATATAAAAAATGTTAATATCTATATATAATTTTATTTTTATTTAATATAATAAAAAATAAATATAAATATAAAAATAAGTAAAATTAAAATAATATTAAAATTTAAATTAAAAAAACAAAAAAAAAAAAATTATACTTAATT
>Ga0214543_1009439_pt1 | contig 15149 bp, 3 predicted proteins | sample CNSS2metaG_FD_160094 | JGI IMG/M metagenome (GOLD analysis project Ga0214543, IMG submission 160094) | Root nodule microbial communities from cowpea collected in UCLA plant growth center, Los Angeles, California, USA - CNSS2 | ecosystem: Host-associated > Plants > Roots > Nodule | place: USA... | reverse complement strand
ACACTATATATATATAAATAATATATATATATATATATATATATATATATATATATATATATATATATATATATATATAGTAGATCTTAAATTTATTAAAACCTATAAACTTATATTAAAAATGCAGTGAATCATGTAATAATTTCTAACAGAGAAGAGAGAAATATTTTATTAAATTTGTATATATTTGAACTCACTTATTTAAATAAAGATGGTGAAAATGGTATCTTCATTTTTCTTTTTCATATATGAGATACTTCTTTAGAGTGAATCTCCGTCAGTAGAAAGTGATACCCAAATACTCATATTTTATATTTTATAACTAATTTCGTGTTTAGCTTTGAATACATTTTAAAAAAAAATATCAGAAAACATGGTAAATAACTAAATCAAACACTAACTATCCAAGTAAACAAAATTTAATTTAAACTAATTCGTTGTATAAGAAAATAAAATAAAGGCTACCATTCAAAAAAATTCTTTTAAAACTGCAGCATTTATAAACTTTCAAAAGCCGAAACAAACATTAATCGTTTTTTATCAGGAACAATTTCAGTTAAAAAGTAGATTTACATACTTTTTATGTTCTTAATTTGTGTATCATTTTTACCTTTTTAGTCCATTAATTTTTTTTTTCAACAGTCCTTCTAAATCAAATATTTTAATTTACGTCTTTTTACCTATGCATGGTTATTCGCGTATTTATTAATTTCTTTTAATGATATGTGATGATACGCTGAAAAGTCAACAAAAATGAATAATCATAAAACTCTTACTAAATAAAATTCTAGCTAAGGTCAAGACAAAAGATTTAAAATTATTTATTAAATTGAAACTATTAGAAATATACAGAATACAAAAAATCATTTCATTTTGTGTTCCATAAAAAAAAATACAAAAATTTATATTCATTGATACAATAGAATAACCCATGTGCAGCCTCGATAAAAAGAACCACCAGATAAAGATTTCCACCGAAACCTACAAAAACAAAAAATTTATATCATGTTAATAATACAATACCAATACTCCATCACCGAAAGAAGATTTATGCTCAAAAGTCATGCGAACTTGATTTACTGTGAGAAACCTTGCGGCTCTTAAGTCTTTTGGTCCTGCAATTCAATAGTTGTGGCTTAGTCTACAAATATAATGTGTCAAAATATAACATCCGAATAGAACATTAAAAATTGTATATCAAAATTCTTACAAAATATGACAAAATATAAAAATGCAAATTTTAATTTTGAAATACAATGTAAAGTATCTGAAACTACAAGAACAATCCACTTAAATTTAAGAAAAGAACTCACCTTGAGGAAATATATTTTGATAACTCCGCAGGACTACAAACAGACCAACTTTCTTCAGGTGAAGTTGCAGTTTCATCTTGTATTTTGATATTTGCATGTTGCTTTTGTTTAGAAAACTTGCTAAAGCCAAGTAAAAAGTATCATCAATCAGAAAAATTGAGCTCATGAATTTTGAGAATTACCTTGCAACACAATAACAAATTCATCATTGTAATATTGCAAGTTCCAAAATATCATCCCATTGTTGTCCACAACCTCTGGATTGATTCTCGTGACATCACATCCTCTATTCTCTTTAGATTAGAAAAACAAATGTCAACCTTAACAATAAATAGCATAAACTTTAAAACTAGCAAGATATAAAGCAATATGTACCCAAACTTTCTATTTTGGCCTCGTTAAGAGCGTTAAATTATTTACGAAACAAAATTACCAACACATACTCTATTTACTGTTTTTATACCACATTAAGAACATTTATTTCTCTATCAAACCAAGACCTAGCTAGATGTTTAGAAAATACAAAAATTGATGAATTTAACCTGAGCATGTCAGCGTGTGCTTCATCAACCTCGGTTCTTATTTTTTTCCTCCATTGGAAAGGGGGACACAGTTGAAGGAACAACTTTTGCATTCTCATTTCTCAACTTCAGTTCAAGATACTTTACCAATACACATCATGCACACAGAATTATTATGAACACACTGTAACAACAATGGTAATCCATATAAAAAGACCATAACACCTTGTTTTCTATTACCTTTTCCTGGCAGCAATCTTAAGTTTTGCTTCTTTCACTCCTTTTGCATATCTTGAGTTTTCATTTTGATTCTCCTCAATTTCCTGGACATAACAGGTTTCCAACAACTTTAAATGATATTAAGACAACAAAAATTAAAAAAAAAGAAAAAAAAAATGAAATCGTGAAAGTAATAAAACAACAAAATACAAAAAAAAATATATTTTCTAAGTGGACTTGAAATACTTACTCAGTATTCAAGGCTTCATCACAAAGAAAAGTTATCAGTTTAAACTTCTTTGAAAAATCCAATGTAGAGTATCCACTGATGCCTTCCTGAAGCCAATCTAGAGGAAAATCATGTAATATGTGATGTGATTCCATAGGAAATGACATGGGAGATGGAGTATGTCATGAGGAGGTCTTATCCTCATCTTTTCGCTGGTAAGTTCTCTTTTTCAAGGACGAAAAATTTTAAAGGTGGAGCTAATGTAAGATCCGTGAAATTTAATTAATTAATTAATAAATGCGGTAGGGTAGTGCATTAATGACATTAAATTCTGTTATGTATGACGTGGAAAAGTTTTAGCTCAAGTGGTTGAGAGTACTTTGATTGTGTGAGAGGACTTGGGTTCGAGACCTAGGTGTGCCAACATGAGTTGGCCTGATGGTTTAGAATTGATTTGGCTTCGGCATGGTGTGGGTTTGAATCTGGGTGGACTCAAATTTAACTTTCTTTTTGCTAAAAAGTGGTGTGGCTGAATATGAATAGGTGAGGAAGACCATAGCAGAAGAGGGTAGCCAAAAGGGGCTGAAAAACTATTAAGTAATGGCCCTTGAATAGAAATAAAAGGCAATTTTCGTCCTTTTTATTTAACCACATTAAAGCTTCATATAAAAAGGAAAATTGGGGGAAAATTGAGGGTTTTTGGCAGAGCTGGACTATGGCAAGAATAGAGAGCACGAAATTTAGAGTGTTGACAGTTGAAGGAGATTTTGGGATTCAATTGGGGGATAGACTGAGAAGGGGTGTTGTTGGTGTTTTTGAAGCTTCAAGTAATTCACTACTAAGCCAAATTGTAAGGTTAGGGGAGCTGTACCGAATTTGTATGCTTTTGGTCATATTTGTTGCATGTATTGGTTTTTGTGTGGTGAATTACGTGTTGAAAATGAGGGAAATTGGGGGTTGTGGGTTTTGGATACTGATGCATTGGAATTGGCCCTAAATGTATGTATATATTGGGATTGTGTTCTATAAATATTATGAGTATGCAAGGTGGAGTGGTTGGGGCATATTTTCGAGTTCGAATGTGCTCATAAGTTTAATGAATTGGTGTTGAATGAATTGGTATGTTTTGATTCGTGTTTTGAGTCTCTGGAGTAGTGTGTGCGTGAATCAGTGCCAAAACCTGCAATTCTCGCTCAGGCGAGCCAGGCTCGCCTAGGCGAGACATGCAAGGACTCATAAACCTATCTCTGCTCGAGCAGTTCGCTCAGGCGAGGTGTTTTGATTTTGGGCGACTGGCCATCTCGCTTAGGCGAGTGCATCTCGCCTAAGTGAGAACCCGTGTGTGTTTGAGTGTTTTGGATGCACCTCTCACGCAGGCGAGGTTTTATATTTTGGGCGAAACTGCATCTCGCTCAGGCGAGAGCCTCTCGCCTAAGCGAGGATTCGAAGCACGTTCTGAAGTTGGCTTAACCTGTAGCCCAAGCGAGAGATGTGACTCTTGGGTGAAATGTGATCTCGCCCAGGCGAGTGTAAGTCGCCTAAGCGAGTGTTCGAAGCTGTGTTTATGCGTGGTGCTCGTTCAGGCAAGGTAACCTAGCCTAAGTGAGATGAACTGGAGTGCTTAGACGAGAATTGGGAGATTAAGCCTAGTTTGGATGGATATTGGCGTAAGGGCAACCAGAATTGGTGGTATTGGTTTGATGGGAGTTGAATGGTGATGTTTAGTCTATAAAGCTCCTAAGATATCTCAATGGTGGGCTTGCTGGAGTTCCTTGGGTGGTGGCCCGGAACGTATCCTAGAGTAGTGGCTTGGGATAGGGGTTAAGCACGTGGCATTCTATGGGTTGTAGCCCAGAATATCTTCATGTTTGCATGGACTATGGGCAGTAGAACATTCATAATGGAATATATCGAATATACCAAATTGTTGTTCGAAATACACATGGGGATGAGATGAAGATGTGGCTTATATGTTTATTGCATCAGAGGAGTGTAGAGCAGTGTGAATGAGGGACTGTTGCAGCTAAATCAATGAGCTGCTTGGAACGCTGGAGCCTTTAAAATTGAGATGCTGCTAATGGTCGAACAACCTTTTCATGAAGGTCCAATTGTTTACACTTTGATATTATATAGATATATAATTTTGACAGAGTTAGAATGGTGATTGGCTATTGTGTTTTTTGTATTTTATAAACTAACATTGCATAAGGGGTATAGGTATGAAGAAAAAGGATTTTGGACTTGTGCTGGTCACGTAGAAATATGCCAGACGTGTACTTAGGGAGGCATACATACCATTTTTACTCTTTGTCGGTGAATCACATACTAAACAAATAATTTATTCTTAAAAATATTAATTTTAAACATTTAATATATAATTCATCTCTTCAATATTAAATTAGTTTCAAATTTTTTTTACACACTGTTCTCTGTCTAACTTAAGTGATTTCAAACATTAAATGTATTAAATATCATTTTATAATGTTTGTGAGTAAATTTTCCTTCTTAACTGGATATAACGGGTACCTAAAATCTCTCGATAAATCAAAATTATTGACGGCTCACCCACGTCTAAAAATTTATTGGTAAAATGCTCTTCAATAAATTTTACTGATGGATCAAAAAACCTATCGGTAATTATTATTGATGACCAAAATTTTGTCTGTAATTGTCAATGAAAAAATCTATCGATTAATATATGTCGGTAAATATTTGTCGACAATTACTGACAACCTTATTATGTCGGTAAATCCATCGATAAATATCGTGATTTGATTCTCCACCACCACCTTCACCATTATTGTCGTTCTACTGGCAGCACCACACCATTTTCACTGTTGCATTGTCGTCACCATGCACCACTGCCACCGCCTCTACCATCTTTCTTCCTCCTCTTCATCCTTCACCTCTTATTTTCCTCACATGCCCTTCTTTTCCTCACACGCCTCTAATTAATATATAAACATATTTTGTTAGAATGGACGAAAAATTTGGTGCCTAACTTTTAGACAAATTTAACAACAAATTTTCTTTGTAATAAATTTTATCAACGGAATTTACTAATAGACTTTATCAAATTCAACTACTAGTATATTTGTTGACAAATATTACCACGAAATCGTCAAAGCTCAAAAATGGAAATGTGGCATCATTTTATCGATACTTCTTGCCGACGAAAAAATAAGTTCATAATAACAACTCTAGCTCACCTAAGGATTTTACGAACAAATATTTATCAAAAATATTTTCGTTGATAATTCAAATTCAAATTTACCAACATAATTATTTCCAACAATAAAATTTTTTGGTAATATTGTTTTACTAATGAGTTTATTTCTATCGGTAAATGTTTTACAACGAATTTATTCTCATCACTAAATTTTATTAGTTCTAAGAAACAATTTTAGTCTCTCTTTGTTTTGCAATTATCACTATTAAAAAGATGAATACTATTGACAATAGCCATTCTACACAAATATGAATCCCAAGTGAAGCAACAGCGACCAAATTACAGAGTTGGAATAAGTGGAAGAGTAAAAAAAAAACCCTAGGTTTTGTTTCTTGTGCTTTCATAAAAAATTGTAACAGACTTTTGCTATTGTTTGGTGATAAGTTTTGGTCATAAGTTTCTAAGAGATATAATCAAACTAACATAAATATAATTAATTTTTTATTGTTTTAAACTTTAAATATAAAAAAGATATTAGAATAGAAAAGTTAAATTAATTGGTGTTCTGATACTTATATTATTTAGTAGTCGATATTAAAGATAATTTTCCTTTTAATTCTAAACCCTTTTAAATACGACAATATCTGTTTTGTCATTCAAACAGAACTAATGGATCGAACTATTAAACTATATATGTCTTATAAATAACTTTATATATACTTGAAGAAAACATAACATCATTAATAATTTCAAAATCTTTTATGTGCATAAAAAACACAAACAACATTCAGATTCAAAAACACTATCATTACATGTCGTCTGAATCTGAAATTGCTTTGAGCCTACTATCCCCAATTGACGTGATTGGTTGAGAAAAGAGGCAAAGAAAAATGATTTTCAACGAAAACAAGATTCATTGAAAACCTAAAACCTGCTGCGTCATTCTGTCCTATGGTCCCAGTTGAACTCATTGGTTGAGAAAAGAGGCAAAGAAAAAAAAATCATTGAAAATCTAAACTTAGTTTCTATCGTAATTCAGCTCATTGGTTCATAGTAGAGGCAAAGAAAAACTTTTTTCATAAAAAACAAAAGTTCATTGGAAACCTAAACCTAAAAGGATACATTAGCCATTCACTTAGTTTCTCGTCTCTTCCTACTGTTTTTACTTTTGCGATCATAAAAAATTACTTTATAAGAGGAAACAAAACACAGCAGTAAATTGCTTCATTTAATGGTTGAGTTGGAATGAGTGCAAGAATCAGAAAACCCTAAATATTGCAGAGAGGTTTTGTTTCTTCTTCACTAAAATTTGTCTTCATACGCAATTGTGAGACCTCTTCTATTATTGTTCGGTGATAAGTTTCAAAAGATATAATCAAAAATATTTTCCATATTTTTGTTATTAATATTCATAAGCATAATTGTTGTTATTCTAAATATTCATTAGCATAATCATTTGAAGAGTATTGAAAACACATTGATTTCTATAACAAAAAAAAGTTACTTGACTGAATACATTTCAAATATTGGAAGAACAGTAAACAAAACGTTTTATGTCCTAAAAATATAAGATACTCCAACTATAAATTAATCATATGTAGTAGATCTTAAATTTATTAAAACCTATAAAATATATTAAAAATGCAGTGAAGCATATTGTATCACACCAAGCCAACTTAACAAAATAATGATAAAACGATCACCATATACCAAGGCATTCGAGTAACCGGCCAAGACCGGTAACCTAGACGTCTAGAGGAACTACCTGCCTAAGACGGCACACGAGCAACACAAACCGTCAAGGGAAGTAGTCGGTTGAGGCCGATAACTTCAATATACTTAGTAAAATGGAAGCCCCCGTGTTCAATAGGTCTTAAGGGTTTGGGTTAGGGCTCAAGCGCACTCACAGCCCAAACTAAAGCCCAAGCCAAGGCCCGGCCCATGGAATAATCAGACATAATTAATGCTCTATAAATACGCGTGGACCCCAGTAATTAAAGGTACGCATTCATTAATCACATATTTGACCTTTTTGAGAGTTTTGACTCACTTGAGCTTGGGAGTCCCTTCTGCAGGTAACCCCTTCTGGGTCCAAACCGACATGTTGGAGATAACGGACTACATGGTAAGCTGACGCTTGCGCCTAACTCATCTTATTTGTTCTCTACAGGAACACATATAATAATTTCTAACATAAAAGAGAAATATTTTATTAAATTTGAATATATTTGAACTCACTTATTTAAGTAAAAATGGTGAAAATGGTAATACTCATTTTGTTTCATGTATGAGAGACTTCTTTACAGTGAATATCCGTCGTTACAGAGTGATACCAAATACTCATATTTTATATTTTATATTTAGTTTCGTGTTTAATTTTTAATAAATTTAAAAAAAAATTATCAGAAAACATGGTAAATAACTAAATCAAAAACTAACTTTCCAAGTAAACAAAATTTAATTTAAACTAATTCGTAGGATAAGAAAATAAAATAAAGGCTGCCATTAAATCAAGTATCTCAAAATAATTAATCACTGAAAAAACTCCAAAAAAGAATTGTAAAAGATAACTTACTCTTTTTCTGGATCGTTTAGGATCAAAGCCAAGAGTCTAATATGATATGAAATTCAATTAGCAAAGAGTTATGTCCATGCATTCATGGTTTACGAACCAAGTCTTTTAAAATTACACACAAGAATAACAGTAAAGAAACACTTAATAAATATAGTATGAATGGCTGCGACACTGTAACTGTAAAGCAAGGATTACGCTTGAAACATACTACCATTTTTTTTTTCTAGAGTATATAATTTAATGTAATAGAAGGGAATATCATTCATGGTGAAAACGTTCAATTAAATAACCAACTGCAAAATCATCTAAAATTTGACTTTTAAGTTGCATGATATTGACAGGAATAATTAGTTCCAATTTTTGTTTTTATATCATAAATTATGTGATGACATTGATTTATATAATAAAATTAATAAGTTACTTGACTAAAAGAGGGTATAAAACCCGTTGTGTACAAATGAATTTTTGTGAAAAAAAAAAAAACAAATTAAGAATGATGAAATTATTTTATACAAAACATGGTTAATTGTTCAAGATTTTTCACAAAAATCTTATTTGGTATTAATTTCTGAAGAGACATATTTACTAGCATGGGATGCAACAACATTTCGATATTTGATTATCCTAGTTGCACAAAAAAGTTTGTATTCATATCTAATGAATGATGTTACGACTTATTTGTATGATTCTTTGATAATTGTATTTATATGAAAATCTATGAAGAATTTAATTTGTCCAACAAGACAAATTCTAAAGAGGTTTATTCAGTAAAATTGAACAAGTCCTTTTATTTACTAAAGCAATTAGGATGTATGTGATATAACCATTTTGGTGAGTACTTGTTAAAAAAATGGTATAAAAATGATCTTATTTGTCTAAAAGAGGGTATAAAATCCATTGTGTACAAATGAATTTTTGTGATAAAAAATAAAATTAAGAATGGTGAAATTATTTTATACAAAGCACTCTTAATTGTTCAAGACTTTTCATAAAAATCTTATCTGGTATTAAGTATTAATTTGTGAAGAGACATATTTACTAGCATGGGATGCAATATCTTAATTACACAAAAAGATTTGTATTTATATATAATAAATGATGTTACAACTTATTTGTGTGATTCGTTGATAATTATATTTATATGAAACCATGAAGGATTTAATTTGTCCAACTAGACAAATTCTAAGGAGGTTTATTCAATGAAATTGAACAAGTCCTTTTATTTACTAAAGCAATTAGGATGTATGTGGTATAACCGTCTTAGTGAGTACTTGTTCAAAAGAGGTTATAGAAATGATCTTATTTGTCTTTGTATTTATATGAAAATATTAGAAAATGAATTTTCCATAATCATTGCTTACGTAGATGACATAAACATTGTTGGAAATGCTAATGAGGTCACAAAAGCAACTAATTGCTTCAAGAACGAATTTGAGATGAAGGATCTTCAAAGGACAAAGTTTTGTTTGAAAATAGAAATTGAGTATTTAAATAAAGATGATTTTTTATGCTTATATAATCAATGTGCTTAAAAGGTTCTTATATCATCAATGTGCTTAAAAGGTTCTAAATGGGACACACATGTTATGCACTTCAATGGTTATGAGGTCGTTAGATGTTGATAAATACTCTTTTTAGACCTCAAGAAAATAATGAAGATCTTCTTGGTCCGAAAGTATCATATCTTAGTGTTATAAGAACATTAATGTATCTTGGTAATTATACTCGACTTGATATTATATTCAATGTAAATGTGTTAAGCAAGATATAGTTCATCACATACAAGAAGACAATGAATTGGAGTAAATCATATACTTCGTTACCTTAAGGGTATTACACATATAAACTTATTTTATCCAAATGATTCAAAATAATATCTAATGGGATATGCATATACATGTTATTTATCAGATTCTCACAATGTCACAATGATTGATGACAAATAGGATATTTGTTCACGTGGTAGCATAAAATGATTTTATGGTGGTTTGTAAAACAAACCATAACAACATTATAAAATCGTGCATAATTTTAGCATTGCACGATGTAAGTTGTGAATGTATTTGGTTAAAGTCTATTGACAAGCTTGTGGTCTATATCGTAAAAAAATATAATTAACAATCATATATAAAAACAATAGTGTGTTGTTCAATTGAAATTGTGATATAGAGATCCAAAATATAATATGACGAAATAATAATAATAAATTTATAAAATAATAATAATTGTAATAATAATAATAATATAAATAATAATTACTATGAATAATAATAATATAAGTAACAATAATTATTATTATTTTGATTACAAGAAAAATTTAGTCGTCTCATAATATCATCTATTAATCAATTTTTTATCATCTATATTAATTCAATCGTTTACAAATTTTTATAATTTTCTTTTCATTTGTCGTCATTTATTATTGTCTTTATCTTAATTTAAACGACCAAACTTTCACTTTTTTTCGTTCATTTCTACTCTTCTAATTCAAAAACAAGCTTAATTAAACAAGGGAAATTGAAATATTATACCATATATAAGGAACAAAAATTAAATATTAATAAAAAAAGAAGAAATTAATAATAATGTTTGATTCAGAGAGAAATTTAATTCTCAAATATTTTTACACAAGTAACATTAGTTATAATCCTTCATTTTCTATTACTTTTAATTATTTTGAATGTTGTAATAAATATAGAATAATTAATTGTTGAATAATACTTTATAAAAAATGTTAATAAACCCATAAATGAGTTTAAACATAAAATATGTTAAACTTTATTCAAAATTGTGTGTTATTTAAGTGCTTTTTTTTAAATGTAAAACTTTAAATGCATATAAAATATGTGACATCCCATTTAAATAAATTAAATCTACTAAATCAAAATATCGCATAATTATAGCATTTATGGAACAATCAGAAGAACAATATGCATACGAAATCCACTAAGTTTAACCGTTTGCAAAAGGTTGCTCCTAGAAACAAAGAATTACAAAGGCCCCAGAGCATTAAAACTGCTCCTAAGAGCCACACACAACAGGCCATCTAAACTGCACCGCTGCCATTATCAGGTCTACCTTCAACATTTCCCCCATCTACTCCCACCAATAAGGTGATTATCGCAAATGGAAAACCGAGACAAGAACATATACAAAAATGAAAGGGTAAGCTAGTGTAAAATAAATTTCAACATATTATAGCAAACAGATACTTAAAACAGTTCTCAAGCATGCAACAAAGTAGTCATAAAATCATATTATAGCAACCAAGCAAGACACTATGACTCAATATCCGGATTATACTCTTGATATAGAATTCTAAAGGAAGTATGAGCCTATGCTGGCTTCTAAACTCTGCAGAGTCTAAATGTAAGGGGTTATCACCCAACCACACATAGGGTTAATCCTCTAACGTCTTGGACCCAATATGTCCCAAGACTATGAGCTCCTACCACTCTCACCACATACATTATTCTACTCTATGTGAGCATGAATAATTATTAGAGTTCAGGATACCTTCCTTTATCTAGACATATCCTATATCAAGGTATACACTAACCACATACAACACCAAAAGTTTCCCATGAAACTTTTTACCAAAACATTCCACATGCCATTTCAATCATTCAATTCTCATGTCAATCCACCACCAACCAAACATATCATGGTTTTCCATTTTATACTCAATGTAACAAGAATCTCATTCAATCTCGTACATTAAAATTTGCATAACAATATCCAATGATACGATCCTATCGAGGAAAAAGAATGATCGTTTCTGAATTTGAATCCTCAAGAGGCACAACATGAATAAATCATAGAAGAACGCGGAATAAGACAGAGATGAAGGACGCCACAATCTAGCAGATTGATAAGTCAAGCGAAGATTCGCCACAAAGATGTTAATCTTTGATAAGAATCGAAGGCCTAAGCCAAGAACAAAGAGAATCCTCTTTTTAATGAAATCAAATTCAATATATGACTAAAAGTCCCTACATTGTTTTTGGTACCTCTATATATAGGCACATAAGTTTAAGAAAACTTGAGAACCCTACAAGATGGCCTAAGCCCAAAACATCAAAACATAACCTAATTTATAAAAGAAAGCCCAAAGCCCAAAAACATAGAACATAACTAATTTGTAAGAGGAAACCCAAAGTCTAAAATCATAAACTAATTTTCCTAAAAACTATCTTCAAATGTGCTTCAAGCCATGATCTTCATATTCTTTGAATTTCAGATTGCTTGTAGCATTAGGAGCCTTGAATAGTTTTGATCTTTCAATCTCTTGCTCCTTGCCTTTCAATCTCATGGGTCCTTTAAATTGTAAAGGTTCATCTTCAAGTTCTTCTTATATAGAATCTTGGAATAGTCCTCTATCATTCCCTCTTCTTGAAGAGAATTTGTTCTCAAATTTGTCTCACTTGAAGATTCTTTATCATCAAATCCCATCCTATTACATAATAACACACTCATTTCAGTCTCATTATTCAAGCATACACCTCAACATGATCACGTATACTGGGAAAGGAAAAGTAGAGAAAACAATCCTGGAACAAGCAACAGCCAACACAGCACCTCCTGCCCGAGTCTCGCCCAAGTTAGAGGTCCTCGCTCAGGCGAGAGAACTTCCCTCGCTCAGGCATGCCTTCCTCGCCCAGGCGAGAGCTCGATAGGGAGTACTGCAAGGATTTGAGCGAGTTCTCGCTCAGGCAACAGCGTCTCGCCTAAGCGAGATTGTGCCTCGCTCAAAAATAAAATCAGTCACCTAGGCGACAACTCGAGCTGGAATCTAGGGGTGAGTTCCTGCTACTCTCGCTTATAGGTTAGAAGTGTCTTATTTAATCTATTTTATTTTATTTCTACCATTTTAATAGAATAAATATATTTTAATTAATACTGTTCAAATAAAATTATTAATATTTTATTTAAAATAGTATTGTCTAAATGTATAAATAAAATTAAAATTATATTTTAAATTATTTTATATCATTCAATTTGTATAAGCCTTGTTTAAACAAATCTATTTTGTTCCACACTTTCATAAATGTGGTCTATAAAAATAAGCAATACGAAAAAAACTGTTGTATTATATTGGCTGAAAAACTGTTGCCTATTTGAACATTTTAGGCAACGCTTTTTAATTGTTGCATTATAAGCAACAATTTTCGAATTTCCTGACCTAAATGGAAAAAATCGTTGCCTTTAGTATAGGCTATGGCCACCTAGGCAACGACTGCAAATCCGTTGTCAATTCGTTATCTAATCTTCAGGCCACGGTTTTTTTACTTTAGGCCATGGTTTTTAGTCCATTGTCTAAAGTCATTTTTCCTGTTGTGCGAGATTAGCAAGTTTCTCACTTGTTCGCACCTGCAACACCATTTTCAGCCAAGCACACCCACACCAAACCAGATTCATGCAGTCATAATCATCATTCAAGCACCAGACGCACACAACAGATCAAAATTGAGCAAACATACATAAAAATGAAAAAAAAAACCTAGCTTCCCTTACCTTGCTTAGATGCCAAAAATGCAACAAACTCGCAACTAAGGAGTATTACAACTCTAAGAACTATGGTAGTGAGTTGAAATAGGAATACCAGGACAAAACGAGTATAAGAGGACGAACCTTAAACGCAACTAAAGCACCCAACTGAAAAGGGGAAGAAAGGATACAACAGACTTGAAGAGTAACTTACTTGGAGGCCTAACGAACTTAGCTAGCTCGAAAGTGGGAGGTTCATTGTGCCCTAGCAGAGCTCTCAAGTTGGAGTTGAGGGAGAGTTTTTGATTTCTGGAAAAGATAGAGTGAATGGTTAGGGGCTGCAAAGGGGGTATTGGGGTCTCCTGTTGGACTGGCCTTGGACCTACAAGAAGACCAGGCCCAATCACTTATAAGGCTGAAAAGAAATGGGGCTTACAAAATAAAATTTAACTTTTATTTACAATTTGTGAATACATTTTTTTTGTATACAGATGAAGTGTTATAATATCTAACTGTAACTCATTAATTCAAAAAGTATATAATTTTTGTTATCATATTTTACAACTACATACTATGATACTTAAGAGAAAATATAGTCTTATGCAAATTTCTATACCCTAAACAAGAGAAAATATAATAAAACTAAAAAAATGGTTTTCATAAAAAAGAACACAAGTTGTCAAATCATTCAGGTGTATTGTAATTATAATGATCCTAAAATTATTACAAGATTTGGATGATATAAGCATATTGATATGTCTCCTTACATATTAAGGGGATAAATTAAAAATAATATTTTATTAATTTTTTTTCAAATTACATTAACAATTTCATCAGCTATAGCCATCTCTCTTACTAGAAATGAAGAGTAATGTATTTAAGAATTAAAAAAGTGAATTAGTATAAACAAAGAACAGAAACAATATAATGATTTTAAGGAAAATACAAAAAAAATGTATAGTTTTTAAACATATTATAAAATGATATTATGCTATGTGATATTATTTTACTATATCATATTATTTTTAAGAAATTCTTGCAATTTATGCTTCAAAACACAAGTCATAAGACTTTATAATTTTTAATACATTAACTTTTTTAGTTTAGAAGGTAGTTATTTTGTTCTTATAACTTACGTTGTTAATTAAAAGCTAAAATCTCACAATTTAATGTGACAGATATTTTACAAAACTCAAGTTCTAAGTTCATTATTTTGACTATGATATAAATTGAAGATGCTAAAAAAGTATTAAATATAATTTATTCATGAACTTTTATCTCCTGGAGAAAGTCAACGTACACTTTATTATTACAAAAATAAAACAATTTAATCGTTAAAATAACGAAATCACTATTCAATTAACACTTGGTAAGATAATGATAGTTACAAAAATATTCTATTATGATATTATAATAACATAGAACTCTATTTAAAATAACTTAAAAATTATATAAAAAGAAAGAAAATAAAGAGACTATGTGAATAGGTATAAAATGTTGAATATAGAAATCAAACTCACCTTTAAAATTTGTAAATAATAACCCTTGTGATAAATAGAACTATTTATTATAAACAACTTTCCCAACTAATTCCCCATATATATATATATATATATATATATATATATATATATAT
>Ga0214543_1009438_pt1 | contig 15155 bp, 6 predicted proteins | sample CNSS2metaG_FD_160094 | JGI IMG/M metagenome (GOLD analysis project Ga0214543, IMG submission 160094) | Root nodule microbial communities from cowpea collected in UCLA plant growth center, Los Angeles, California, USA - CNSS2 | ecosystem: Host-associated > Plants > Roots > Nodule | place: USA... | reverse complement strand
CTTTGGGAATCAAAAATAATAAACACAAATGAAAAGGGATGAAGGATTAGTGAACTTCCTTTCTAAACATGCTTAGTCTTCTTAAGCATGTGCCTTCATCCTTGGTTGGGGTCAATCCTTCATCAATCATTCTGGTAATTTTTGCTTCTTCACGATTACTTTCATCCATAACACAATGGTGCTTGATACAATGTCAATATCAAAGATATACAATAATGTTTTCTGAGTAGAAAATTGGAAGAATTTACTTTTGTGTACATTTTCCAGTAGTATTTGTTGACTATGACATTTTCATTTCTTTTTTTTAAAGAATGCTTATGTATTCTTATTTTGAAATTTTTATGATATGAATATTTAATTGTTTTGTTTATTAAATTTGAACGTTATTGCACTACAATGTAGAATCATAAATAATGAACACCATCATTTGTCAGAATATATACCCAAATGGAAAGTCATACTTCCATTTGTTGTTTTGCAGGTAAATGAGTGGTTTCTTTGATGCAAAAGACTACAATTCCTACTTTTCTGTTCAATATATTATACACTGAAAGTACAATTTCGTTCTAAAAAGCACATGAAAAGAATGAACTATTTTAAAACTATTTGACAGACAATATTTTTGATGGAAAAATTGACCATATATTGTGTATGAAAAATTTACAAAATATGGCTACAGCAACTGATGGAGGCGTGGTTCAGGATGGTCACAAAGATTTCAGAGCAATTGATGGAATCATGTCCAAGACCTTAAAAGAGATCTCGGATTAGCTTCAGATTTTAGAACATGAACTTTTTTATAATTTTTGTAATGTTTTTGTTTGGGCTTTATCGGACCTTTAGTTGTGTTGGGCCTTTGGTGTTTCGGCCCATAGTATATAAGCCCTTGTGACAAACTTTCGTATTCAGATTTTGAATTATTTGAAAATTTGAGTTTTCTCTCAAGTCTCGAGGTTCTCCTCAGAATCACCGATCCTTATCTTTGAATCTCCGATTCAAAGTGGCGGATCTTCCTCACTTATCTTGGAACCTTCTCCAAGTGGCGTGATTTCCTCCCGTTCCGAAAACCCCCAAATCGACGTCTTCCCTTTTTTCACCTTTTTCGTTTTAAGGTTCATACCCATTTTTGTTCCAGACGAATTTTCACCCCAAATCCAAGACGATCCTTCATCATATGGTAATCAAAGCTCGGTTGGTTTCTCTCTTTCAATGTTCGTTTCAGATTTTGGTGTTTTTCCTTCCAAAGTGCGTTTGTGCGTTATTCCTTCTAAAGGAAATTGTGTAGCTTTATTTTACTCCCACATTATCGTAAACGTGAAGCCCTTGCAACTAAATCTGAATGGGTCATCATGTGGTACCATACGAGTCTTGCACAGCTCAGCATTGGAACAAAGCTTACTGTGGTCTGAATCATGTGCTTTAAACTGCTCCATCCAGTACCCTTTCCGCGACAACTGTGCGCATATCGAGCAAAATCTACCTTTCGTGTTTAGAGTTAATTGTGGTGCATTGTTTTTTTTTCTATCAGAAATGTTGTATTTTACTGGATGGAATGCATTGCTTTGTTGAGGCAAGTCCTTCGTTGGATGCGGCAATGACGTTGGCCCTGATTAGCTCGTATTGAAATTGATGCATACCACGTGTTTGAGAAATTGTCTTAGTGATTTCTAAAATCATGGTGAAGTTTTGTTTAAGATGCCACGTGCGACATTGTGGTCATTAGCAAATTGAAGACTTCTTTTTGTTCTTTGTCGGCACAATTTGGTGCAACAGCTCTTTAGTTCTTTTGGTGTTCCTTCGGTGGTGGATTTTGGAGCAGCACTTAGTGAATTGTGGAAACCAAAACTCCACACTGCAACAACCATTGTGTGCAGTAAAATTGGCAGCTTTGATATGCATAATTTGGTTGAGGCAACGTTTCTAATTATTGGCAGCCTCTCATTTATCCTCACAACAGCAGAAAGCAGAATTTTGTTTGATACAGTGCAGAGTTTGATTGGACAAAAACCAATACCTTGAGAGGTTATAGCTTGAAACAACACTGAATTTGGTGCGTGTCTAAGTTTTAATGCTGCAATCATAAAGAGGACTTGGCAATTGGAAGAGTTAAAATTCATTGAAAGGTGGGGAATTGTGGTGTAGTGGAATGGTTTCTGCCGCAACCAATCATTAAATCACTGAGAAACAATTCCATGCAGTGCAACATATGTAGTTGAAGATAGCAAATTGGTTGGGCAACACGCATTGGCTGTAGCGATGGGTAGCCTTCTTAGGTGAAGTATTGGCCAAATTAAGCCATTGACCTAAGCGGTGGCATTATAATTGTTGATTACAGCAATGCATAACGTGGCATCAAGCTTTCTTGCAGCACATTCCAAACTCTTGTTGCAGTAGTGTTTCTTTGTGTGGTCCACTTAGTGCAGGAAACTAAATCAAACAAATTTTCAAGCGATGGAGGTAGGAATTTTGGTGCAAATTGATTCCAACAGCATCATCAATTGGTGAAGCAAGCAGTGCAAATTGGGAAGAGGAATTCCTTTCGGTGCAGAATTTCTTCTGGTGCAGGAAGCTTTCAGTAGCCTTTTTCTTTGGGGCAAAAACCTTCTCGCTTAAGCGATGCTCCAAGCGGTGCAGTTGTGGTTGGCTTCTTGCTACATGCATTGCATAATTGGCAGTGGTGTTGCAGCAGTCTGATCCATTCGGTGGTAGCCTTTCTAAGCAGTTTGGTGCAGCGTTGATCAAATTTTCTGGTGCACTAGCTTGTTGTTTTTATAGGTGCAATTTGTTAGTTTGCAACAACATCTTATGAATTAGTTTGACAGCAGCTCTTCAGGCATTCAGTTTAACGCTTTTTCGGTGCCAGCCACATATGCCTTTGGTTTATTCGGTGCAATTAAATTTGGTGCAGCAATTTCTTCTTTTCGTGAGGTGTTATTCACGTTGCAATCGGTGGCATTCTTCTTTTGATGCATAACAGATTTTTATTGGCACGTTAAGTTAGACTAGCAGTGGCAGCTTTCTACCATTCTATGGTGCAGGGGAAATTGCAACAATTGTCCCATACCGTGGCAGTCAAAGGAAGCACCACGACAACACCTATTTAAATCCTTCTTATGATGTGTTTGGAATTCACGTGAATGTTGGTTGGAATCTTAGTGCAACCAAAACTGATTTGGTGGTGACAACCAATTTAACCCTTTTAGTGGTTGCAAATTGATTCCATTTGTTCTGAATTCAGTGCCAATATCTAGTGCAAGTTGTGGCAACTTTCTGTGGAAATTATGGTGTAGGAAACATAAACAACAACCAACACCTTGAGAGCAATTTTTCCTAGTTGGAGCCAAAGGATGCTGCTGAAATTGTGATATGCTGGACTCGAATTATTTTCTGTTGGCCCCAAAATTGCATGTGCTTCCAACTAAATTGAATCAACCACATTTTCCTGATTTCTTTGGTGCATTTTGGATCCGATGCAGGTATTTCATTATGCACTTGTTGTGGGCTGATTGCATTTTGCTTTTGTTGTTGTCTTGAGGTGATATTTGATGTTGTTTTGGGTACAATTGGTGGTGCTTCGGTAACTTCTTCGGGTCAATTTTGGATGCACTTTTTGCATTTTGCTTTGCCAAGTTCTTACCATTTAGAGTCATTAATTATTCATTATTGCTTTGCTCGAGTCTCCTTGCCATCATTTCTCTTTGAGTTTGATTTTCCTTGGATTCTTGTGTTGTGAGACAATGTACCTTGAGCTAAATTGTTGGAAGTATTGCTTGTGTAAGTTTGTATTAATCATCACAATTTAGCTTGAGTATTTTGTTTCACATTTCCAGTAGTAATTCTAAATACTTTGTTTAGATTACACTTGTCTTTTAAAGTGCTTTTCTCGTTGTCAGGATCTTAGTTTGTCACATATTCACTCTCTTTGGTTTAACCCTTTCTTGCTTTTGGTGCTTTTTAGTTTGTCTTTAAAGTTCGTTGGTTTTGTCTTAGAGTTTTCCTTTCATTGGCCTCCTGAGTTGAGCTTAGATCTGTTACATCTTTCACTTTGATAAATTCTTGATGGGTTGATTGGAGGTTCTTTGAAGAATTGAACAGGAACTTGAGAGCGAGTGGATACACTTTGAGAGTGAAACACGAGTGGAATTGAGTGTAAACACGTAAGTAGTGGTGAGGCCCATTTCATAATTTTATCCATATTACTTTTGCTAACCACTTACTATGTTTGGTGTTAGTTCTTGTTTTCTCTCTTTCCCTGTAGGAATTAGGAATTCTGAGCACTCCAGAATGTTCCATACACGTTTGAACTTGATAGAAGATATCAACTTCATTGTGTCTAGAATTATTAGGTTGAATAGAAAACTTGGGAATCGTAGAAGGGAGCACCATGAAGATAGACTATCATTGCCAAAAGACAAAACAAGTGTTATTAGGTGCACTAAGTGTGAAGGTTATGGACAAGAAAATTATCAATGTCCTAGTTGGAACGCCAAGTACATGACTCTTCAGGAACTCCAAGATTACATTGTATACTTAAAAGAGGTGAAAATGAGTGTTAGGAAAAAGCTCGAAGTCAAACAAGGACAACAAGCACAAAGGGAGAGAGAAAATGCAAAAAGAGTACTAAAGGAAATGTGGGAAAAAGCCAAACAGGAGAAAGAGCTAAGAGAGCAAGAGAAGAAAAAACAAAGAGAAAGAAAAGAGCTAGAGATGAGAGAAAGAGAACAAAAGATGAAAGAGCTTAGAGGAAGAAAAGAAAAAGAGCTAAAAGAGCGACCAAAAAAGGAAGAAGAAGAACAAAGAAAGAAACATGAGAAGGAGTCTCTCCTCACACCCCTGACATGCATGGTTGAAATGGAATCCTTCAAGGGGGATGATAATGCATTAAATTATTGTTCCCATTTACATCATCATTTTGCATTTTCATTGGGAACACTTACTAACCCCTCCCCTTTTGTCTTAATGCCTAGGGAAGACTTATACATTAAGGAGCAATGGCATAAGCAGTGGGGTGAAGAAAAGATGATAGAAAAAGCAACAACAACATGGGCAAAACATGAACCCGACTTTAATCATTTGCTTGTGTGTTTGTCCTATCATGCAAATCCTAAGGGATTTCAGGGACACTCTTTTTCTATTCTAATTACTAGGGGTTGTTTTCCTTTTTGTTTCACTGTGGATATTATAGTTGTGTTGAAACTCTTTGATGTGTTCTGTAGGTTTATCTTTGATCCCGGAGGATAACCTCCAAGCACCTTGATAATAAGAGATTGGCCTCTTCCATGATTCCAATATCATATTTTGATAGCATTTTATTTTTGTCTTTAGATTATTCTAGTTTTGTATGCTTTCAGCATTTATGTTTGTGTGTTTGGTTGTAGGTAATAAAGTGCTAAAAGATGGAATCATGTCCAAGACCTTAAAAGAGATCTCATATTAGCTTCAGATTTTAGAACATGAACTCTTTTATAATTTTTGTAATGTTTTTGTTTGGGCTTTATCGGACCTTTAGTTGTGTTAGGCCTTTGGTGTTTCGACCCATAGTATATAAGCCCTTGTGACACACTTTTGTATTCAGATTTTGAGTTATTTGAAAATTTGAGTTTTCTCTCAAGTCTCGAGGTTCTCCTCAGAACCACCGATCCTTATCTTTGAATCTCCGACTCAAAGTGGCGGATCTTCCTCACTTATCTTGAAACCTCCTCCAAGTGGCGTGATTTCCTCCCGTTCTGAAAACCCCCAAATCGACGTCTTCCATTTTTTTCCCTTTTTCGTTTTAGGGTTCATACCCATTTTCGTTCCAGACGAATTTTCACCCCAAATCCGAGACGGTCCTTCATCAGCAACCTCACATTATATATAAGGAACTTTTTCCCATTTCATATATGAATTTTAGTTATTTGACAACCACAATAAATGAACAAATTTTAAACAACAGTAACTAATACATTAATTATAATAAAAAATTAAATATAGTATCTTTAATTCAAATGAATTAGTATAAATTAAAATACAATAGGTTTAACTAAAATTAAAATTGATGTTGAATGATAGTTAACTAAACGTGATTTCAGTTAATCTTATCATATAAATATCTTAATATATATTTTCAAAAGTCATTTTTATATTATAATTAAATAAAAATACCTTAATATATATTTTTAAAAATCACTTTTATATTTCAGTTAAATAAAAGTCAATGTTTTAAAAAGTTTAAGAGTTATCAAAGTAAATGACATATTCAATAGATGTCAAAATCAATTCAATAAGATGTCAAAACTTTTATAAAGAATTATAAACATAAAATTATTTATCACTGAATATTCAATAAGATGTCAAAATCAAATTTTCAAACAAACGTGTTATATTTGAATAGATAAAACAATATAAAATATGTAACCCAACACAATACATACATAATTATATAAAGTAAATATCATCATAATTGTTTCATATCAATTGTCAAACATAATCTTCCAATATTTAGTCTTCCAAAATATTACAATATTGTCTAAGGCAGGATTACCACAATTTGGTAAAAATTTCACATATAAGGTAAACATATTGTTGATTCTTTTGTTATGTCTACTTCAAAAAATACTCGTCACCTTCGACCAATATGTTCTTAAAAACAAAGTCCTTCCACCCTCTATCAATTTGTATTAGAATAATCATAATAATTAGTATTTCATTGTTATTTATTTATTTGATATTATTTGACTTTATAAAATTTCATCGACATCTCATTCAAAGGTAAAAATTGAACAATAAAATGTTAATTCCCAAACCAAAGAGATACTTTGCATAAAAATAATGTAAATCGAAATGAACATAAATAAATCTGTTTGAATAAACTACTCATAATGAACACGGTTTTGAATCCTTTAAAATCCAAATAAAGTTTTCAATTTGTATCTCATTTTAATTAAATTAATTGGATAGAAGTTTAAACTTTAAGAATATGAATTATATATTTAATATCTTACTACATGTGATCATTATATGATGAATAACTTCAGGCCATAAATGAAAAAGCTTATGAGCAATAGAATTTTATTGACACATGGCTCATTCACACAAATACCAAGTCAACTATCCAGGACATAACTCTTCACTCATATATGATGTACTTGCAGAAAACATCTTTGCCTCGTTATAACCAGTTGAATTCAAATAGAAATAGTAAGAAATATATGGGAAATATATGGGTGTGTAGGCAGTAGGTTTTAGAGAATATTTATATGAACTTTGAGAGAGAAATAAATTTCAATTTCGCATGTAAGTACAGAACTTAGCCTATTTAAAAAGTAGTAGTAAAAGTTTTAACAAAATATAATAAAATAAATTTTTATTTAAATAATAATATTAAAAAAGATAATAATATTATTAATAGTACCAATGTTTATTGTTAATTATCAATAATGAAGAATGATATTAACAATAAATAATATTATTAATTCATGGTATTAATAATACTAATTAATAATTTTATTAATCTTAATTAAATATTAAATATTTAATAAAATTAATAATTAGAGAAAAAAGGTTTAGCCAATTATAAGTGTTAACTAAAATTATAATATTATAATTATAATAGTATTCATAATTATATTGGTTATAGATAAAATTTTCGAAAATTTGATGTTTTATATTTTGTTTAATATTATGCATTCAAATGGTGTTGCCAAAAGAGAGAAAAAATAATAATTTTTCAATTTTTTAACACTACTGTAAGAGGTCTTCCAAAATTACTACAAGATACTTTTCGGTGCTTGTTCCAACAATTACCTCTTCAAAGATGAAGAAACTTTTCCATCTTTCAAGAATCTTTTATCATCTGAGTTCACAACCATAATTATAAGCAAAGTAATGAAAAAATAAGATTCTAAAGATTAGAAATTAGAAATGAAAAACCAAAATAAAACTTGAAAAGGGAAAATAAAGACCTTAGGTTACAAATCAAGGTGATACCGAGTAATTTCCACAGCAAAACCAATTGAAGACAGTAAAAAAGGAAGAGAAACAAAGAAATCAAAATACCAGTGTTAGAAATGAGACCAGCAAAGAATTGCAACAAATGCTACTAAATGCAAACTTTGCAAATGCATGAAGAGATTAAAAAAAAGATTTTTGATAAAAGGTTGACTTGGCTTAAAAGGTGTAACCGTGAACATTTGGAATGGTAGGATGCATTCTAAAACTATTGAAGGTAATAAAATGGAAGAAGCTTTACAGAAGAAAGTAATCAATGATAAAAATCAAACCTTTGAAAATGCTTCTGATTAACAGAGACCTTTGGCCTCTTCATACTTCTCCTACTTTTTTTTCAAATATTTCTTGCACCTCAATTCAATTCAGATTTGTTTTTTTATATCTGCACTACACAAAGCCAACAATACATTAAAATCATTGAATTCAAGTGAAACTAACAAAAGAAATGAGAAAAAAAAAAGAGAATTATTGTAATAATAATTTGGTTTTACCTCATTCCATTAACCTTTCATCAACAACCAAACAAAATCAAAAGTGGAGAATGCCTTTCCTTCCCACAGCCTACTTTCTTCTTATCTTTTTCATTTCATTATAATAAGAAGATAGAAGAAACACTCACGTACAAAAAAAAAAAAAAAACACGACATTATTAAAAATTAAACCTTTTGAAAAAAATAGAGAAGTGATCTTCATCTTTCTGTTTTAAATGTTAAACTTTTTAAAAATCAAACCTTTTAAAGATATTTACCTTTTTCAGTATTGATTTTGGACTTCAAGAGCTCTTTGATTTTCTCCTTCCTGAAAATTTTCTGAATCTCAAAAACAAAAGTAAAGTTAAGATGTTCTAAAATTAAAAATCACATGTATCCTAAGATGTCCTGAAAAAAAAGTCACATATATCCTGAACAAATCACAATGAATTAAATGAAAATGAAAATATTCAAAAAAAACAAAGACATATTATGCAATAAAAAAAAGGAAAAGAAAATGAAAGAGGGAAGAGAGGAAAGAGAAGAGAGGAAGGAGAAGACATAGAATAATAAAAATTAAACCTTTTGAAAAACAGAGAAGTGATCTTCATCTTTCTGTTTTAAACATTAAACTTTTTAAAAATCAAACCTTTTAAAGATATTTATCTTTTTCAGTCTTGATTTTGGACATCAAAGCTCTTTGATAGCTCTTCGTCACTCTGGTTGATAGCGTGATGTCCGTTGAAGGCATACAGGCACAAACAATGAACAACGTAAATCAAGAACAAAAAAATATAAAAGCAGTAAATGGTGAAGGCATAACCAAAACCTGATCTTTGGACTCGAAGACTTCTCCAGTCTTCTTTGTTAGTGAAGGCATAACCCAAAAAAAAACAATCTACAAAAAAAATATAGAAACAAAAAAAAACAAAACCTGACCAAGTAGTGTTAGAATAACCAAAAAATAAACAAAAACGAAGTTGGAAAATACATAAAAATAATCATCTACAAAAAAAAAAAATCAAAACCTTACAAAGTAGTGATCGAAGAACTCAAAAATAAACAAAAACGAAGTTGGAAATTACATAAAAATAATCATCTACACAAAAAAGATCATAACCTTCCAAGAAGTGGTCAAATAAGCCAATGGTGAGAGAAGAAGAAATGATAAAGAAATGGTAGGGTTTGAGGCGGCAGAGAGGTGGAGAGTGAGAAAGAGATGGTAGGGTTTGAGAGATGGAAAGTGAATGGTAGGGTTTGAGGCAGCAGAGAGGTGGAGAGTGAGAAAGAGATGGTAGGGTTTGAGAGACGGAAAGTGAATGGTAGGGTTTGAGGCGGCAGAGAGGTGGAGAGTGAGAAAGAGATGGTAGGGTTTTGTTGAGAATATTACTTAATATCTTTTTTATTTAAATTAGTTTTTAGAAAATATTTCAGTTTTAGAGATATGTTTCAGTTTTAGAAATTTGTTATTATTTTAGATTAGGAGTGAGATATTCTAAATATTTTATACTTGATATTTGTTATATTTTGCTCTATATATAGAGTATATCAATAAAATACAAAAGCATGTTCCTCCGTCAGGTTTGAGAGATGGAAAGTGAAGAGACTTTTAGAAAAAAGTGAGAGAGGTGGAAAGTGAGAAAGAGATGGAAGAGTTTGATACGGAAGAGAGATGAAAAGTGGAGTTGCATACGTGGCAAGATGAGGAAAAGACACATGTAAGAAATACTTAAAGAGGTAAAAAATATTTGAATTTTGAATGGAAAATTGCTGAGAAGATGTCACGTGTAGAAACTTGGTTTTTGTGATCCTTTCAATTGTATTATAAATAGATACAATGTTCACCGGTTCCTCAGTGTTTGTTTTCGCAGTTCAGTTTTCACTGATGTATTATTATGCGAGTTCATCCACCACTAGTTGGAAGCAATCAAATGTTACCTTTGGTGTGCCATTCAATGTTTACCGATGCTTTTGTCTTCCCAAGCCTCTTTGCCTGCGCGTTAGTTTTTGGTAATCGAAGGTTTGAAGGTTTGGACAAATCTATTATTTAATCTGATTAAAAGAAATTTGAGTTGGGTTAGATAGATTGATTTTTTTTTTCTTTTTATTAAACCAGATTCAACCTAATTCAATCTTAATTAAGTTGTCATTTGGCATAGGTTTTGAATCTTTAGTTAAAATTTGTGGAAGTTTGTAATTTCACAACTTTCTTTATTACATTAAAAAATGAAATAATTTAACATTTAAATATAAATATATATAATTAATAAAATAATAGAGTAAATGATATAATAGTTATAATATTGTTAAAACTAATAATTTTGATTAATTGAATCATCAATTCTATAGAGAATTGAGTTAGATTGGATTGACTTGAAAATTATAAAATAAATCTAAAACATAAAATATTTAAGTTGAATTGAGTTATGGAATTATAGATTTAATAACACATGAGTTTTTATATATTTGCTTATGCTTCTTTCCTTCCATGTGTCCCATCTACGCAGGATTCCTTATGAATTTGAGAAAGAGAAATTGAGGAGAAAAAGGGGTAAGTAGGAGAAAGAAAATGAAGTTAAAATTAAATATAACGAATAATTCAAGAAAAAATGTAAAAAAAGGAAAAGAAAAAAACGTGTCCTTGTCCTTCCGCGTGAAACAATGAATGTTACGCGTCTGTCTTCTTATGCTCTAAACAAAATACATAAACAGTTGAACATGAGTTAACATTAAGGAGCATGGAATACAAAAATAAGAAAAAGCTCCAGATAACGATTTAAGGTATCATTATTTTAGAAATGGAAAAAATATAGTCCAATTAATAGCACCTTACTATATAGTGTATGCTATCAGCATTTTTCTTTCAAGCTTCTTGGTCTTCCTTTTCAATTTTTTTTTTCTTTATTAAGTTGTAGTTTGGCCTTTAAGAATAACGTACACATAAGTCATGACACATGGTACCAAACATACACTTAGAACTTGTTTCAGTAAAAATGCCTTTGAGTCTTCAGAAATTTTCGAATTCTCCTTCAACCTGTGTAAGAATTGTCCTTCCATCTTATGTTTCCCTTGCACTTTTTCTTCGGTGATACTTGTCTTGTGTTTTATGTGTTATATAGGAAAAAAAAGTAGTGAAATAAATCCATATCTGTGATTATTATTTGAAACTTGCCTATTCTGACAAAGAATCTTCACATTATTTAGATATAGTCGGGATATAGATAAATATTCATTTTTTTATTTGAAATTTATAGAGATCAGTATATATAAATTTCGTCTAAATTCCCATCTTCATTTCAATACTCATTTCCATCTTCATTTATGTTTAAATTAATAAAGTACTTGTAATTTGTTAGATAACCTGAAATATATATATATATATATATATATATATATATATATATATATATATATATATATATTTCACAACACATTTTTTTTCATCCTTTTTAATTATTAACTTATTCTATGTACACGAAATTTACCCGCATCTCCAAGGTACTTTGTCTCTTATCACAATCTTGATTACACCTTTTTTTTTGTATGGTTATGTCCAAATGGTATTTTATCAATTTCAATAAATCAAATATTGTTTAGTTATCATATTTGATTATTTCTATTCTTTTTTAAAATTTTATTTATTATTTTTTTCATATGAGAATGTTTGACTCTCAATTTTAAGTGTTCAATCACATAGTTCATTTACTAGGTGATTTTTGTATCGAGCGATATGAAGCAACTAGTTCAGGATCCGCATTTCCAATGTTGATGCAAGCTCGAGCCTATGGGGGTGTGATTTGTAAATTGGTCTAGGTGGCAATATGGAGCGACTGGTTAAGGCTCCACACTTCTATTGTTGATGAAAGTTCGAGCCTAGGTGGTTGTGATCCGTGTATCAGTCCTAAGGCGAGGTCTAGGATTGTGCTAGAGGAAAATTGACATCATCTATTGGATATAGGAGTGAGACATCAGTGTAGGACGACATAGTTGGGTATAACTATAGCTAAGAAACTAAGGGAAAGCGCTACATGATGAGACTTACTACCCACTAACACCACTCCCTACGCTAACGTCGCAAAGATCATAGGAAGTTACTATAGTGACTGATCATGGGTCAAGTAAACCGCCTAGACGATACAAAGAAAGCGGAGGTTGACCTTCCATAAAGCAAGGGATACTTCTCCTACAAAAGGGGTAAAAAAGAAAAATAGAATGAGAGAGAATATAAAGAGATTAAAACATTAAAGAAAGAGAAAAAGATCAGTTAAAGATAAGTGTCTCCGTTCTAGGTTTCTACTTCATCTTAGATAGGAACATTTGACACCCACTATAGGGTATGATGAAATAGTTTGCTACAACCAAAAGGAACGATAGTAGATAGTTGATATTGGCGAACATCAGAACAACTGTGTCGTAGTGATGACAAACAACAATGGTCAAATCGACCACATTAAGCAAATAGCGGAGGAACTTTGAAGAGCTTAGAAAGCAAAACAAGGAGCTACAAGAAGCTTTGCAAAAGAACCTTTCAAGGGAAGAAGACATAATGTCGAATGGTCAGGATTTCTGATGAGTTCATATTTTTGCCCTCAATTGTTTAATTTTGGGAATTTAATTAAATTTTTGTTCTTAAAAGATTGATTTAATTGGGATTTCTTATAATTGGGTTTATTGAGCATGAGATACAAAAACATGTTAAAAATAGTTTTTTAGTTGCATAAATGTTCTTTGGATATTTTGAGGTGTGTTAGTGTAGCTACAACTAAGTTGAGCTCATGGAGGTGTGAAAATATATTGATTAAAGCTTCATGGCACCTTAAAGATAAATCCAAGAAAAATTAACACAATCACAAAAATCCAAGTCAGGCATTGCATGAAGAAAGCGTGAAAAGCTTCAAAAAGTGAAGAAGTTTGGCGAAGTAGAGAAGAGGAAACGGACAACAAAAATTTGACCTTGTGGTTTTCTCTATCTTTATGATAAAAGATAATTTGAAAAAATATACCCTTAGATATTTTATTTGATATGTTCAAATAATTATCTTATTTAATTATGTCATAAAATATCAAAAGATAATAACTACCAAATCTTTTAAATATGACAAGATCTTCTTAAATGTTTTTAAATCTCCACAACAAACAAATATATCTTAAAGATATTGGATTATTTATAAGATAATTGGAGGAGATTACAAAGGGTTGATTTGAGAAAATTAATGCAAATATTATTTGGTGATAATTTATCAAATATCTTTAAATAGTTAATTTATTTAATTATATAAAAAATTATCAACCAACTATATTTGTCAAATAGTCTATATCTCTCCAAATATTTTTAAATATTCATAATCTCTATAAAGATAAATAATTATCTTTATCTTTATTTTAAAAGATATTTGAGAGATTTTAGCAACAGAAAAACCCAATCCATGTCTTATATAAAGAGACCAAGGGGAAGTAGAAAGAGAAGTTCGACACTTCGGAGTTTAGGAACCCTTAGGGAGGCCTAATTTCCTTGTATCTCTCCCATTCTCTTCTTTTATTTTTATTTTATTTTGCATTCCATGAAGGGCTAAGCTTCAAGGATTATTTCAATTGTAATTTCTTAATTGGATTATGAGGTTAGATGAATAATTTTTTTTTTTGTTCTTGTTGTGATTTATTTTATCTATGTCTTTTGGTTCTTAATCTAGTAAAAGTAATGATTTTTACTTTGTTGCAAGTTAGCACAATGAAATCTACATAACATAACAATATATGAGTCTAATGGTTTTTAAATTTTAATTGAGAAGTTACTTTGGTTAAATTTAGAAACTTTCATCTGATTGAATGAGGATTTTGCTAATAATTGAGAAGTTACTTTCATCAGGCTTAAATGTTGATCAACGAGGCTTTTGAAGGTGTTAGGTGCAAGGTCTTCACCGACACTCTATTAGGGACCGTTTTAGACTAGTTTAGCTAACTCATGGGCAAGTCAATAAGTTGTTTTAAATATTTTGTGAAACTCTTCTCGGCGCAATTCTAAGCTAGCAAGCCTAAAAGCAATCAAACATAGCAACATTTTCGATGTTCGACAAAGGTCGTAGGATATGTTAAAGGATTATCTGAAGCACTTCTCAATGGTAACCGTTGTAGTGCTTCAGCCCGATGAAGACATGTTCATGGATGAATTCATAATATCATTGTGGGTCCAAACCGCTAGGAAAGTCCTTATTCAACGACCTCCAAGAAATATGACTAAAGTTCAGACCTAAACCATCTTGCATATTGAGGCAGATGAGATAACAACTAGAAAATAAAAGGAAGAGGACCAAACAGATATGTTCAAGTCAAGTTGATGAAGGATTGACCCCAACCAAGGATGAAGGCACATGCTTAAGAAGACTAAGCATGTTTAGAAAGGAAGTTCACTAATCCTTCATCCCTTTCATTTGTGTTTATTATTTTTGATTCCCTAAGTTGACTTAGTTGAATCAACTTTAGTTGACTTGTTGACCTTTGACTAGATTTGACTTGTTGACTATAGTTGACTTGACTTAAGCCAACATGCTAATCTATGTTTATTTGCTTTTTAGGTTAATTAGGAGTAAGAAAGCAATGCTAGGTGGCGCATGGTGATTGGGGAGCATAAATGATGTGGAGGAGAGAGTAAAGCAAAGGCATAAAGCATAAAGTAAAAGGCATGAAGCAAGTGTACCT
>Ga0214543_1009436_pt1 | contig 15159 bp, 11 predicted proteins | sample CNSS2metaG_FD_160094 | JGI IMG/M metagenome (GOLD analysis project Ga0214543, IMG submission 160094) | Root nodule microbial communities from cowpea collected in UCLA plant growth center, Los Angeles, California, USA - CNSS2 | ecosystem: Host-associated > Plants > Roots > Nodule | place: USA... | reverse complement strand
TAAAGAGTAGAAGGAAAATGTGAATGATGTAGAAATTTAAAAAAAAAAAAAAGAAAAAAGAAGTATGACTAAAACAAAATGTAAAAGAGAAACGTTTTACAACCTTATTATTTATTATTATTATTATTTTAAATTTTGCAAATCAATTTTATGTATCCGGACAAAATTAGGTGTTGACAATAAACATGCAAAGGATTTTAAAAATATTAATTTTAAATATTTATTTAATCAAAATTGATAAAATTTATTTTTATTTTATTAAAATAATTTTATTACAATGGCCATAAACTATAAATATTATTATTAAATTTATAAAAATATAATATTATATTTTTATGAGATAATTTTACATCATATTTAAATAAAAAAGAGGTACGTATAGGTTACTAAAAGTGTATATTTTTTATTCTTTTTCTCTTAAAAATTTTTATTTAAAAATTAATTACACATTTTTTAAAAATAATAAATATAATATCAGTTATATTATTTAAAAAAAAAAAACAAAAATAAAAAGACCCGTGTGTATGCACGGATTAGAGACTAGTTTTATTAAATAAAATCACTTACACGTATAATTCCAATTGCAACCAAATGTCAAACTACACTTATCATTCTAAAAGAGCATTTAACTAGATGTACATCCAAACACAAAAAATGAGTTACTTAAAAGTTGTTTTAGACATTACACCACTTTTCCAAAGGGTCTTCACTCCTCCACCCTCTGAACTCGCTCTTTAACTCATGGAACTTATTTAACTTGAGAGCTACGAACATAAAGAAAGTCTAGAATATCATCCAGGAACTGAAAATATTTGCGTCTCCATGGTCTATTGAGGAGCAAAGAATACCAAACTCCGCAAAAGCCAGCAACATATCCAACTCCAATCCCAATATAGAGCGAGTCCTTTAGAGAATCGTTTGATCCACCTTGCTGTGCCTCGTCACGATTTACTTCCTCTGAGCAGTTCTTTGGAAGAGGAGGTCCACAAAGTTTGGGATTCCCAACATAGCTCCATGAATAGAACGATTGAAGCTGCTCCCCTGATGGGATTTCTCCAGTGAAATCATTGTATGATAGGTTGAGCAGACCTAAGAAACTCACGTTAGAGATGGCTACTGGAATTTCCCCTGAAAGATGATTGTTCGAGAGATCAAGCGACTCCAAATATCCCATGCCACCAATATTGCTTGATATCTTTCCCACCAAATGATTTCTGGACAAGTTCAAAGCAATCAGGTGAGTGAGGTCAAAAAGTGCAGCTGGGATTTCTCCAGATAGGTTGTTTGCTGAAAGGTCAAGAGATCTCAACAGCCACCAAGAGATCTCAAAACTGATCTGACGATGATGTGATATTGTTCTTGGAACATCCAAGGGAGTATATTTGCATATACAAGAAGGAATAAATCCAGAAAGTGTATTTTGTGAAAGATCTAGTAGTTTTAGGGAAGGGAGAGTACATAGTTCTGCTGGAATATTGCCACTAAATTGATTGCCTCTCAATATCATCATTTGAATGCTCTTTGGAATCTTTGTTGGTATAACCCCAGAAAAATTGTTTTCTTCAAGGTCCAAGAGTTTCAATGACTCAATGTTTGCAATGTCCGGTGAATTACCAGACAAGTTGTTCTTATGTAAATCAATTACAATAAGTTCATTTAACAAACCAATTGATGGAGGAATTTCACCACCTAATTTATTGTTGCTCATCATAAGAAAAGCCAAACCTCTCCAATTCTCCCAACAATCAGGAATTGCTCCACTCAAAAGATTATTTGATACATCCAAGTAATACAATGTATTCATTTCCCTTCCCAATTTAGAGCACAGAAAATGGGAAATGGGTCCAGACAGGAAATTGTAAGATAGATCTAAACAGGAGACATTTGTAGATATAAGTGGTAGCCCTCCTGTGAAATTATTGTTGTTCATGATTATATATTCAGAATTTAGAGTGACATTTGATAAATCAGCACTAATTTTGTTGTTGGACAATGTTATTGATCTGACATTGGCTAAATGGCTCCAAAACCTGTCTGGGTTTATGGTTGAAATTCCCGAGGAAGAAACATCCAGAGTTTCTAGTGTCCTTTGTGTGTATATCCATTCTGGAAAAAATGGACCTAGAATTGTCTTTGCCAAGTCAATTTCTTTGAGCTGAAAAGGAGGAATCCAGTTGGGATCCAAATCAAACGCAAAATGTGAATTCAAGACAAGTAATTCTAAATTGGAGAGATTGCGAAAATGATTTTCAGATAGAACCCCTGAAAAGGATCCTCCGATGTATAAACTCCTCAAGTTGAATAGCTGGCCGATGCTCTTTGGAAGACTACCACTCAATGAATCAGAGCTAACACTGAATTCAGTTAAGGACGAGAGATTTCCCAGACTTGAAGGAAAGGATCCATAAAAATTGTTTCTAGAAAGATCTAGATGTTGCAGATGTTGATGCTTCCCTAACCAATCTGGAATAGGTCCCGTAAGTGCATTGTCATCCAATCTTAAAGATTTAAGCTTTCTAAGATTTAACAAAGTCTTGGGTATTTGGCCCCTCAAACCATTGGAGCTAAGGTCAATATGAGAGATGTCACTACTAACATTAAACAACCAATAAGGCAAATTGGAGTAGAAATTGTTCTGAGACAGGTCAAGAGTGAGCAGTGAAGTAAAATTCACGAACTTGACAGAAGGGTTGATATTGTTGAGATAACACATTGACAATCTCAACTCCAAAAGAGAAGGAAGCATGACCATTGTTTGAAGCCAATTTGTTTGACTTTCAAGATTAATTGCACTGAGATCGAGGCATTGCAATGAAGAAAGATGAGAAAGCCATTGAAGATTATCCAACTGGAAATCTTCATTAAAGGACAAGTCTAGGTACTTAAGACTAGAGATGTTAGCACGTGATTGGTTGAAGTTCTCTGAAAGACTAAAACCTGTAAAGCTATTGGCACTCAAGTTCAAGTAAGTCAAAAATTGAATTTGAAACAGAGATAGGTTGATTCCACCTTGCAAGTGTTGGTTGTTGAGATCAAGTCCTGTAACTCTGCCTGTCACATTATCACACTGGACTCCTTTCCATGCACAGCAATCTTCGTTGAACCAAGAGGAGAGGTAGCCGAAAGGGTCTATCACATGCTGTTTGAAGATTAACAAGGCAGATTCATCGTTTTCATTGCAACTATGCGTGCTGCAATTGCCTTTGGGCAATGCCATTGCAGATAGCATGAGTAGCAGAAGAACTGATATTTTTGATGTGAAGAGAACCATTCTTGATTGACTCTTACGTGGGTTTTTTCTAGCTATGGTGATGACCCTCACACTAGATGTGATAGTGAAGATATGTTTATCTTCATAAATAGACAATACTATACAACGACGTGTGTTGTCTTAACTGTTAATTATTCTACAATTTTTTTTTTTATTGTATTTATTCAATTTTTTTTATACCAGGTAGGTAGTGCGGAGGGAAATGTAAAATGAAAGATGGAGGTTTCAAATAAATGATAAAGAAAAATGTAACCTTTTACAGATTTTACATTTTTTATTTTTTATTTAATTATAAAAAAAATGAAAACTGTAAAATATGTAAAGAAGTGTCGTTTATAAAAACTATTTCTCTTATTTCTATCCATAATAAATATACAAGTAATTTGTAATAGCGTAATAACTTAATTTTAATTTATTTCTTTATTTATTATTTAAAGATAACAATTTTTTTTTTCTATTTTCATTAAATATGAATAAACACTTTCCATTCTATTTTAATTTATTTTTCTTTCGTCGCCGTTCCATTAATAACTTAACATAGGGGTTAAAGACCTGTCATATTCTTGGTCCGAGTTCTGTCCTTGTTAGCAATTTTCCAAGCGTAATTTACAATTCGATGTACGCGTTTTTCCAAGTCGTGACGTGAACTTTGTAATATCCCGTGAGGAATGCATAAATGGAAACAATTTCCCTCAATCATAAGCTATAAATTATTAAATACATTTTTTTTTTCTTTTTAAGAACAACGACAATCTCATTATTCAATACAATGAAATTATGTGTACGTGTTTTATTTTTTTATTTTAGTGAAAATTTATTAAATTATAAAAATAAATAATTTGTATTCATAAAATACTAAAATTTAGATTGTCGGCCATTTAAAAAGTAAAAATAGAAATGTAAAATGAAAATAAAATTATATAAAAAGAAGAATCATAATATAATATAATATATAAATATATATATATATATATATATATATATATATATATATATATATATATTTTGGGTGTAAGGACAAAGGGTTTATCTAAATATTTTGACTTGTCTTTCTTTTTTTTCTTTGTCGCGTTCATTTTTTTTTCTTTTTCCCGTTTGGTCGTCCGAATGATCGAGTACCTGTCAATTAGGTTCCGATGCTGAAGTCAATTTGAGTTCGTTCGGAATTAACAATCAATGTTGTAATAAATGCAAAGTAAAAGTTCTTACCAACTTACCTTGAGGTCCTATTTATATTTTTTTATATGGGTCTAAGATGAATGATTAACGTCCAATTGTTTTTTAAACTTCATTATTGACCTGTATTACCTTAATTACAAATATCACTAATTCTTCTATTGCGAGCGCCCGATCGACATGGCCGTGCATGTGCAACTTGACCGGCCGTGACGTTGTGCTCTTAACAGCTGAATGAGAATGGCAAGTCATGGCCAGTGTTGCCATTAGCCACAGTGTGCAATCACGCTTGCAAGCATCCAAGAAGGGTCTCAATGTGATTTTCAGTTAGTTGTTGCCAAAGCAAATGTGACATGAGCTCACCTGGTCAACACTCGCGGCCTACGACCGCTCGGTTCTTGAGCTCTTATTATCACTCCGAAGAAATCGCCACATCAACTAATCACGACTTCATACCTTAATCATTGGATTGCTAGACAACCAACGATGTGGCTGGGGTACATAGTTTGGTGCCTATTAGCACTGTGTGAACTTCTTTGAACGCCGATAAACTATTGTAGAGAATCGAACCTATGATACAATATTTTATATATATATATATATATATATATATATATATATATATATATATATATATATATATATATATATACACACGTAAATAAATGATGAATTAAAAAAATAGTTTAATTAAGTTCTAAATCTTTTTATAACTTCATGTTTGTTGACTTGAATTCATAATCAATTTTTATGGTTTTTATTATTCAAAAGTTATAAATTTTTAATTTTTTATTAGAAAATTTTTGAATCTTCTCTCCATATGCCTAAGTTTCTTCTATCTCTCTTTTACAATGTTTTTTTTTTAACATTCTGGTGAACTTCTCAACAAAATCTCAACTTTAGGTTATAAAACTTTCATGCAACAAGTTCAATACAGAAATACAAGGTTCCATCAAAAGATTACAAAATCCAAAGTATTTCTAGTCCAAATTTGATTGGTCCTGCTAAAATTTTATCTAATCAATTTTAATAGAAATTCAATCAAATTTCATTAAGTTGGTCATAATCAAATTTTAGTCAAATCACTTCTAATCAAAATTTGATTGAGTCAAAATTCAGTCAAATCAGTTTAAATCGAATCAATCCCGATTAAATTTTAACTAATTTGATTCTGGTCGAATTTGGTTAAATTAATCTGACCGAAAGTTGAATGACCAATTTAATTGAAAGTCGAGACAAACCGATTCAATACGAAACGAGCGAACCTAAAGTGAAAATTTAATAATATACTTGTTTCTGGTGTAGGGACCAAGAGCCTACTAAAGAACCTCTTCACGCTTACTCCATTCTTCTCTGCTATTGTAACTTCTCCAGGAAAATCCACTCCTTAGCTCGATCGGTTGGGACGACGATCGGGGTACCTGTCTAAAGGGCTCCGATGCTTAAGTCAGTAAAGGACCGATCGGAATATCAGTGTGACTGCCATAATAAATGCGAATTTAAGATCCTCACCAACCTACCTTTGGGCCCTATTTATAGTTTTCGGTGTGGGCCTGTGATTAGGGTTCCTTAATTATGGCCCAATGATCCTTTAATCAAGATTACTGACTCGTTTAACGTTAATTAACCCGATTGACTGATTGTTCGACCGTGCGACCGATGGCCACTTGACTGGATTAGTTGTGCCTTGTTTTTAACGTGAACGATTCGTGTATGGCTGATCGACCGACGGACTCATGTAAAGGACTACTCGAGTCTAAAGAGATTGGTCAACCGATGGTTGATTTACTGATTGTCCTTTGTTATGTTTAGGTGCTGCTCGTGCTTGTCCGATCGACCGATGTGCCCTTAGGGATCAGAGTAACTCGTTTAGGTGTTACCGATGGACCGATGGGCCTGAACGTGGTTGGCTTTTGACTTATTTATTTAACCGTTTAACCGATGGTCCTACAGTTTGTTCACCAGGCCGTTCGACCGATATTCTTTTAACGATGCTATATGGTTTGTTTGTAGAACCGATTGACCGATGGTCCTACGCAATTTATTTACCAGGCCGTTCGATCGATAGTCTTTTATGTACGAGTTTTTCCAACCTTGGCCGATGGGCCTGAGGATTGGCTTTGGCCGATTGACCGATGGGACATACAGTACACAAGCCCCCCCAGCCTCGAGCGATGGAAGTGAAGCGAGAAGGTTTACCAGGACCGTAGTGCCGATTGACCGCCGGCATCTCTCAACGGTTATCTTGCATCGTAGATCGTGCCTGACAGTTATGATTTGAAGCATCGCGAAGTATGGGCCGTTGATCTACGCGTGATCGTATGGTTCTGAGGCTGCCACGTGTCACTGGGTCCTCTTATAAATAGGTCTGTGTGGCTGTCGTTATTTTCACGTTTTCCTCTCTCTTTCTAGCCGAGCCTCTGATCGATTTCTTCTACTCGCAGGTAAAAAATGTCCTCCAGTGCATCGAGTTCAGATGGTTTGTCGGGTGGGACGGTCGGGGTGTCCGGGGGCGACGGGTCGATCTCCGCCTTGTTCAGCTCTTCTGATTCGGGGACTTCTTTCGGGGGAGTATCGAGCTCAACGGATTCTCCCATCCTTCTCAGCGGCAGCTCGGAAGCCGAGCAACCGGTCGCCGAGGCGGCGGATCAGGTCGTTGCTTCGGATGAGAGTGGGGACGTCATAAGCATCGACGTTCGCGATGAGGGGGAACACGCTAATCTGCCAGAGATACAGGGATATGATTGGGCCCCTTATGAGCCGCGTACGCATGCGACGAGGTTCCGATGGGGCAACGACCTTGGGGATCTGGTTGAGCGGACCAAAGTTTTTGGCGACGAGGTGGAGGATGGATTCCTTCGGGTCAAGGTGTGTGCCAGCAACGAGAGAGTCTGCCACGGAAAGGGAGCGGCGAAGCTAGAGTTCTTCTACGTCTACGCCTGTCTCTTCCATGACTTGGGTCTGACAGTGCCGTTTGCCGACTGACAGATGGCGGTCCTCCGTCAGATCCAATGTGCGCCGACCCAGATACACCCGAACGCCTGGGCGTCGATGCAGGCGTTCGACGTTCTATGCCGAGCGTCCGGTCTGACAACGACCATGCCCTTGTTTCTGCACTTCTACAAGACCTAGCCAACTGCTTCGAAAGGCTGGGTCTCTTTTCTTGGGGCGAACAAGAGCTTGTTTACCCTTTACCTCGCTTCCTACAAAGGTTTCAAGACCGGCTTTTTTAAGGTCACGATTCCCGGTCGAGGAAGGAAGTATATTTTCGATGAGGAAGGTCGGCTGAAGTTCCCCTTATACTGGACGGCTTTTCCCCCTCCTATCGATCCTTGGGCCGAAGACCGCTTGACTCCTGCCGAGCGGGCCGACCTGGCCGTCCTCAAGACCCTGCCCGACAAGATCCCCCGCGGTCGCTGATCCAATGCCTCCGCTCCCCGGATTTGCCGAGGGCGGTTTATGGTTAGTTGTTCTGATCTTCTCGGTCGTCTCAATGCTTGCAATTGATTTACTTGTTTTCTCTTGTTTCGCAAATATTATGGCTCGGACAACTGTCTCCAATGCTGAGTTTTTGGCTCGCGCCAAGACTCGTCGAAGAGAAGAGGATGCCGCTGAGGAGGTCGCCCCCCTCTAGAGCGTTCCCGCTGCCCCTTCGACAGCTCCTACTCCTGCTACCACTGCTCCGACCGGCACCTCAAACGTCGCCACCAGGCCCCGCTTCGTCGTGAAGGCCCCCGGTTCCGCCGCTGCTGGCGTTGCGGTGGACAAAGGCAAAAAGTCTAAACGTGATGACTCTCCCACCGGCCGGTCGTCCAAGAAGAGCAAGAAGGCCGAGGCTTCTGGATCACTGGCTACTGCCCTCCTCGACAATGAAGTTCGGCTCGACGAGGAGGTCTCCTTTCACTTGGGGCCTCGCGTCAAGGACATGCTAAAGGACGTGTTTGAGGAGGAGGCTCTCCGAACGGCTGGGAAACTGACCCTTAGGCTTGCTGCGATTTAGACCAAGTTTCCCCTTCCCGACCGGAGCAGGATGGAGAGCCTGGAGAAGGAGCTCGCAGCAGCGAAGGTGGAGCTCCGGGAGATGAAGGCCTCGGCGTCGGACTTAAAGGTTCAGTTCGACCGGCTGAACGACATCAAGGCTGAGCATGCCAAGTGCGCTGGTCTGCTCAAGGTCGCAAGCTTCAACGGCGCTTTGACGACTTGACGTTGGAGCATCTGGCTGCTGCCGGATCGACCACCAATTGGCAAAAGAAGGTCAAGGAGTATCAAGCGGAGCTGCGAGTCGTCGATGAGCAAGTTTTTGCTCAATATGAAGCGGGGTTTCAGAGTGTTGTTGATCAGGCTGCCTTCTACTACAACTGTTCCCCCGACCGGTTCGATGTGCACTTGTGGGTGGTAGATGGGAAGCTCGAGAAAGTCTTCGACCGGCTAGACGAGGTGAATGATACTCCCGCGGATAGTTAAATTTTAATCTTGATTGTATATTTTGACATAACCGATCGCGTTCGATTGGCCGCGTGGTCGATCGCGTTCGATCGGTTATTAGGCCATTTTTTGACAAACAATTATGTGTAAATATTAGGCGCCTTCTCCTTATTTTGTTTGTTCGCTTTTCTTTCGATCAACTGTTTTCTTTTGTTTATCGTTTCGCGCTGGCGATCGGCCATTTTTCTTTTATCGTTCCTCGCTGGCGGTCGACCATCTTTCTTTTATTGTTCCTCGTTGGCGATCGGCTGTTTTATGGTTTAACTTGTAAGTTATTTTCGTCAATTAGCTGCGCCTGATATCGGACCAGTCGGACCTTAGTTCAACTTGTTTCTGACAGTTCTCTTGATTATTTGATCCGAACGGTTGACCTTTGTTTGCGCGTTCAATTTTAATTGTTTAGATCGTAGGTGTCGTACCTCGATCGGTTTGGACAGCTCGTGTCACTTATGTACCCGTGGGGTTAATTAGATCGCTTGGATCGGTGCTAACCGAGCGGGACTTCCTCTTGAAAGTCTGCACCTTGACCGGTCAGGCTTTGTTCGGGTCCCGTAGGGAGCCCCGTCGGTCAGTCTGTTAGACGAAGTTACATGAAGCGCTCATTTTATTCACAATGTCAACTATAGTACATTTTTAGGTGTGACGCGTTCCATGTGTTCGGTATTTCTCTGCCACTCAAGTATTGTAGCCGATAGGCTCCGTTCTACAGGCTTTCGGTCACGCGGAACAGACCCTGCCAATTTGGCGCTAGCTTTCCTTGTGCTGACTTTTTGCGCGCTTCGTTAGTCTTCCTCCACACCAAGTCTCCTCGGATGAAACTTCTTGGCTTAACTTTCGCGTTATACCTCCTTGCCACCATCCTCTTGCACGCTTCAGCTCGCACGACCGCTCTCTCTCTACGCTCGGTCGTCTAGTCCAACTCCTCGCGCAGGCGTCCACAGTTTACCTCGAGATTTTGCATGTCCCGCCGAAGAGTCGGCTCCCCTACTTCAACTGGCAGCATAACATCCGTCCCGTAGGTCAGGTTGAAAGGTGACTCTCCTGTCGTCCTGTGCGGGGTGCACCGATAGGCCCAAAGGACCTGCGGAAGCTCGTCCACCCACACTCCTTTGGCTTCTACCAACCTTTTCTTCAACTCCGCCACTATGACCTTGTTCATGGCCTCAGCCTGGCTATTGGTCTGGGGATGCTCGACCGAGCTGGTCACGGGGCGTATCCCCACTTGCTTATAAAAGTCCTTCAACTTCTTGTCGATAAACTGACGGCCGTTGTCGGTAATGATTGTGTGGGGAAGGCCAAAGCGACAGATGATGTTTCGCCAGACGAAGGAATGGACCTATCGAGCGGTGATGTTGGTTAGGGCCTCTGCTTCGACCCATTTGGTGAAATAGTCCACTGCGACGAGTATGAACTTCTTCTGCGCTCGGCCGACAGGGAAAGGCCCGACAATGTCCATACCCCACTGTGCGAACGGCCAAGGGGCTGTCAGGCTATGTAGCTCGGTCGGAGCCCTCTTGACGTCGTTTCCATGGGCTTGGCAACCCTCACACTTGCGTATCATGACTTCGCAGTCTTGCTCCATGGTCGGCCAATAATAACCCGCCCGGAGTATCCTCGCTTTCATCGTCCTCTGACCTGTGTGCATACCACAAATTCCATTGTGGACTTCATTCATGACATACTCGACTTCTTCTCCCGATAGGCACTTGAGGAGCAGCAGTGCAAAGCCCCTCTTATAGAGGTCTTCTCCGATGACCACAAACCAGAGTGCTCGTCGTCTCTCCATCGGTTTCATTTCTTCTCCCGCGTCGCACCTCCTTAGGAGTTCTCGGACCTCCCCCATCCAATCTGCTGACCGATCTGCCGCCGCACATTCTCCTGCTGAGGGTCTCATCAGGGTTTGCCTGATGATTGTTTTCAGCTGACCCTTCTCTTTTCCTTCCGCCAGCTTAGATAGCCTATTGGCTCTGGTATTTTCCGCTCAGGGAATGTGGTGGATGGTAATTTCTTCGAACTCCTTCATGGCTTCGACCACTTTGTGATAATACTAAAGCAGCAGGTCGTCCTTAACCTGGTATTCCCCTTGTACATGCCCGACAACCAGCTTCGAATCGGTGTTGCACTTTAATCTTGTTGCTCCCAAGTCTTTTGCCAGCCTTAGCCCGACAATCAGCGCTTCGTATTCTTCTTGGTTGTTCGAGGCTTTAAACTTGAACTGTAAGGAATGCTCAACCGTGAAACCGCTCGGTCCTTCAATGACGATTCCTGCTTCAGCATTGCGTTTGTTCGATGATCCGTCGACGAAGAGAACCCACGTTTGCTCCGACAGGGGGATTGGTCCGTGGAGTTCGACCGCAAAGTCTGCTAAATGCTGTCCTTTGACAGATCCTTTAGGTTCGTATTTCAATCTGAACTCGGATAACTCGACTGACCAGGCGATCATCCGTCCGGCCAAGTCGGGTTTCCGGAGTATCTTGGCTATGGGGTGATTGGTTCGGACGATCACCTGATGACTCTGGAAGTATTGGCGCAATCGGCGCGCGACTGTCAATAGCGCCAAGGCTATCTTCTCAATTAACTGATACCTCAATTTTGCGCTCTGCAACACTCGACTGATGAAATATACGGGTCGTTGCTCTGGACTCTCCTATATCAAGGCCGCGCTGATCGTGTCGTCCGATACCGATAAGTACAACTGCAGAGGCAAACCCTCTATCGGTCGGCTCATGATGGGGGGACGGCTGATCATCTCCTTTATCTGCTGAAATACTGCTTCGCACCGATCATCCCACTTATCCGCGGTCTGCTTCTTCATGATCTTCAAAATCGGTTGGACCTTCTCCGTGAGTTTGGGCAAGAACCGCGCGAGAGAGGTCAATCGTCCGACCAATCGCTGGATTTCCTTTAGATTCCTGGGACTCCTCATTTCGGTGATGGCGGCGCACTTGTCAGGGTTGGCCTCGATGCCTCGGGCGGTCAGCATAAATCCCAGAAATTTTCCGGTCGGCACCCCGAAAACACACTTCTCCGGGTTGAGACGCATGTCGTACTTGCGCACTTGGTGAAAGACTTCCTTGAGGTCGCACGCGTGGTCCACGACCGTTTGCGACTTCACAACCATGTCGTCGACGTACACCTCCATGGGCCGACCGATCGGCCTCCTAAAGACCCGGTCCATCAGCCTCTGATAGGTGGCCCCTGCGTTCTTCAGCCCGAACGACATGACCTCGTAGCAGAAATTTGCCCGATCTGTGATGAACGCCGTTTTGGATCTGTCTGGACCATACATAGGGATTTGATTGTACCCTGAGTATGCATCCAGAAAGCTCAGGAAGTTGTGCCCCAAAGCTCCATCCACCAGTCGATCGATGCTGGGTAGGGGGTATGCGTCCTTCGGGAAAGCTTTGTTGAGATCGGTGAAGTTTGTACACATCCACCACTTTTCGCTCGTCTTCTTCACCATGACTACGTTAGCCAGCCACGTAGTATACTTGATTTCTCTGATGAAACCAGCTCCCTCCAGGTTCCTCACCTCCTCCTTGACCGCTCTCCTGAGCTCCTCTCCCATTTTCCTTTTCTTCTGAGCAACCGGGCGGGCTTCCCGGAAGATGGCCAACTTATGAGACATGACGTCTGGATGGACGCTTGGCATGTCGGCGATCGACCATGCGAACAGATCTTTGTTTTCTAAGATCACCGCCCCTAGGAGTTCTTCTTCTTCCGATTTCAAGGCTCCCCCAATCTTGGTGACTTGTTCTGGGTGCTTCCCGATCGGGATCTCCTTCGTTTCTCCTTCTGGCTGAATCCGATCCTCCGTGTTCGTTCGGGGGTCTAAGTCTGTCATGGCTACCTCCGAACGGTGCTGCTTTCGTGGACGGCTATAAGGAGCGATCTTCAAACCTGCAGCGTAGCATTGTCTGGCGATTTGCTGATCTGCATGCACGGTGCATATTGTCCCCTTATCCGACGGGAATTTCATGGCTAAGTGTAGAGTGGAGACGATCGCTCCGAAGGCGTTCAGACAAGGTCTTCCTAACAACACATTGTAGGAGGTGTTAGCTTCAACTAAAAGGAATCTAACCCTTACCTCTTGGCCGTCCTTCCGCGAGCCGATCATGGTACGAAGATCCAGGTAGTCCCTCGTGTCAACTCGCTCGCCCGAGAATCCGACGATCTGCTCGTTATAGGGGACGATCAGGTCCTCGGAGAGGTTCATCTTCTGGAAAGTCTTCTAGTACAAGATGTTGATGGAGCTTCCCTGGTCTACTAGCACCTTCCCGATCCCGTACTCGACCACCTCGATTGAGATGACCATCGGGTCATCATGATCAGGGTCGGGTGCCTTGAAGTCCTCGTCCGTAAACGTGATGGGGGGCATCGACCGGACCTTCTTCTCCACCAGATGAACCGATTTTAGTGCCCGAACATGCCTCTTCCGAGCAGCTGAGCTCGATCCTCCTTCGGCGAAGCCTCCGGAGATAGTATTGATATAACCCCTCAAGGGTTTATCCCGGCTCCGACTGCGGCTCCTCCTTGGGCTTCGATGAGTTCGTGACGGTCCTCTCCTTCGCCTCTCGGGCTTCGGCTCTCTCCGCTTCTCCCACCGGGCCGGGGGGCTCTTCGTGCGGGACTTTTGTTCCGCTCCGGGTTTCGCGGAGGGCGATCCTGCCGAACATACTTCTTCAAATGCCCCTGTCGGATGAGCTCCTTGATCTTGTCACGGAGCGTGTGGCACTCTTCGGTGGTGTGGCCGATCGTCCGATGGTACTGGTAGTGCTTGCTCCCATCGGCATCGAGGGGTGGGGGCTTCTTCCTGGCCGCGGGAAGTGAGTCGGCACTAAAGGCTTCTTGTAGGATCCTAGCCCGAGGGACGGCCAAGGGAGTATACGTCGTGAACCTAGGTGCTTTTCTCTCGCTGGGCCGGGTCGAGGGTTTATTCGGCCGAGGGGCGATCTTCGGGACTACGACATCCTCCTTCTCCCTCTTCTTCACCCGGAATTCCTGCATATCTTCCATCTGTATGAACTTGGCCGCTCGTTCCCTCATCTCCTCCATCGTTTTCGGCTTCTTGCGGCTTATCTTGTCCGCAAAAACACCCGGTTGGAGCCCATACGAGAAATGATGTCGGGCGATCTCGTCGCTAAGATCCTTTATCTTGACCGACATCCGGTTGTACCGATCAAGATAACTCCTCAGCGATTCCCCATCTTCCTGCCTGATGTTCACCAGGTTGTCGACCGTCAAGATGGCTGGCTTTAGGGGTGCGAACTGCGTGCTAAACCTTGCCTTCAGGGTGGCAAAAGAATCAATACTACCGGCCGGCAGTTCGGAAAACCACTCCAACGCCTCCCCAGTGAGAGAAGTCGAGAAAACACGACACCAGATAGGGTCGCTGACTGCGTGGAACATCATCTGGTGCATGAATACCCGCATGTGATTGTCAGGATTCGTCGTGCCGTCGTACTTGTCGAATATCGGCATTTTCCACTTCTCCGACAATGGCGTCTCCAGAATGTTCGGGGTGAAGGGGGAGAGCCCCGACACAGGGATCGGTTGGCGTGAAGGGCGACCTCCCTCGTTTGCTCCCGAACTCTCGGCCATCGTGTGTGACAGATTTCCCCTCGACGCTTGCGTCTTCTCAACCCGAGCAGGCTGTGATTGCTCCTGTCCCGTTGGTGGGGGCCGACTCTCCACCCGTTCGGCATCTCGATGCTGTTGCACCCGACTCAGTCTGAGCGGGTCTAGTACGGTAGGCGTCGACGGGATTCCCTCTTCCTTCCGTCGGAGGGCGGCGTTCTCCTCCCGCAAGATCTGCATCTGCACTTCATAGTTTCTCTGCATCTCATCCATCCTCTGCTGCATTGCCCTTATCATCTCCCTAGTGTTTGCCTGATCATCTGCCATCCTTCCTCCGTCCATGTTGCTATTTCGATTTCTTGTGGTCACCATAAGGGTATACTGTCTTAAAGAAGACTGCTCGGCCCCACGGTGGGCGCCAAAATGTTCGGGTGTAGGGACCAAGAGCCTACTAAAGAACCTCTTCACGCTTACTCCACTCTTCTTTGCTACTGTAACTTCTCCAGGAAAATCCACTCCTTAACTCGATCGGTTGGGACGACGATCGGGGTACCTGTCTAAAGGGCTCCGATGCTTAAGTCAGTAAAGGACCGATCGGAATATCAGTGTGACTGCCATAATAAATGCGAATTTAAGATCCTCACCAACCT
>Ga0214543_1009432_pt1 | contig 15164 bp, 12 predicted proteins | sample CNSS2metaG_FD_160094 | JGI IMG/M metagenome (GOLD analysis project Ga0214543, IMG submission 160094) | Root nodule microbial communities from cowpea collected in UCLA plant growth center, Los Angeles, California, USA - CNSS2 | ecosystem: Host-associated > Plants > Roots > Nodule | place: USA... | reverse complement strand
CTGTTCGTGTACAGCCAAGAAGCTACCAGTTCAGCCCGACATCCCTTCAGGCAAAGGAAAGTTTTTGGAATCGGCTTGTCGGTGGCTTCCGCATAGCTCCGCCGACGATTGGTTCTTCAACAGCCCCTCATTCCATTGGTCGGGAACTGGCGTTCCACGGCAATATGGGTGCCGAGAAATGGCTGAGCAGCCTGGGAGCTTTGACGGCCTGGCTGCTGCCGGACGAAATACCTTTCGCGGCTCGTGTGCTGCTCTTGTGTGCCGTTGCCATTGCTGCAGGCACCCTGATCTATGTTCAGGCAGCTCGAATGCTCAGTGACCCCCTTGGAGCGAATGTAGCCCGTCGCTTCCTGCCTTTGATGCTTGGCCTGTTCTTCCTCTTCTATATGGCTTTCATGGTCCTTGCGACCTCGATCGAAGCGAATCTGAGCCTGAACGGTAGATACGCTTTCCCTCCCTATGTCATGACAGTGATGGCAGTAACGATCGCTCTGACCGAATTTCGTCATTCCACCGGTCTTCTGAAAGCCTTCCATCACGGCCTGCTAGCGCTTGCGATCATCGTTCTAAGCAGCCACGTTGCGCGCACAACCGTGAGATCCTTAGACGCCTATCGCTCCGGAATTGGTTTCGCGAGCCTGGAATGGACCAATTCTCCGACAATGCGCGCGGTGGGCGAGCTTCCGGCAACTGCCCTGATCTATAGCAATGGGCCGGATGCAATCGCCTATGTGCTGAAGCGTCCGGCTGTGTTCATTCCAGGGCGGTTTGAGCTGCGAACCGGCATCGAGAACCCGTCGGACCCCTTTGAGCGGCAGTTGTCCAGGTTGAAGGATGCGTCCGAGAAACAGCGAACATATATCGTGATGTTCGACAAGGTGACCTGGCGGTTTTACCGCGTGACCGAATCCGAATTAAAGCAACGGCTTTCGCTGATCAACGTTGCAACGGAGCCGGATGGCCGCATCTACGAAGTGCAGCCCGCCGCTGGGAGGGACTAACGTCGTGTCGTACCCTCCTGACGCGCAGAAGCATAAGAACATGAGCAACGAAGCCTTGCCGCTTGTAACCGTCGCAATACCACAAAGGGGCTCGTTCAGCCGCTACCTTGCGCTCGCCAGATTCGATCACGCTACCAAGCATATTTTCATCGTGCCCGGCCTCATCCTGGCCTACGCCCTTCGCGCACCGCCGCTGCACAACACCGCGCTGTCCATCATTGTGGGCTTCGCGAGCGCAATCACCATCGCTTCGGCGAATTACGTACTCAACGAGTGGCTTGACCGGGAATACGATGCGCACCACCCCTCGAAGCAGGCCCGTGCCGCCGTGCAGTGCTCGCTTTCCCCGTTCGTCGTTTACCTCGAGTATGTGGCTTTTGCCGTCATCGGCCTGTTGCTCGCGTGGCCGCTCGGCACGTTCTTTTTTTTAGCGTCCTTCGTGTTCCTGGTTTCCGGATTGATCTACAACGTGCCGCCTGTACGATCGAAGGACTTGCCCTACATTGACGTGATTTCAGAAGCGATGAACAATCCGATCCGCCTGACGCTCGGCTGGACGATCATCGATCCTTCCACAATGCCTCCGAGCAGCCTTATCATCGCTTACTGGACTGCCGGCGCATTCCTCATGGGCGCGAAGAGGCTCTCCGAATACCGAGATATCTCTGGTACGGTGGGTCCAGAGTTGCTTCACCGCTATCGTCGATCATTCCGCTATTACACTGCCGAGAGTCTGACGGTCTCCTGCTTTCTCTACGCGATGGTATCGGCCTTTTTTATCGCTGCGTTCCTTGTCAAATACCGGCTAGAGTACATCGTTGCCATGCCGTTCATCGCCGTCTTGTTCTCCTCCTATCTCTGGCTCGCGCTATTGAAGAACTCAATCGCACAACGGCCGGAAAGGATGTTTCGGTCCAAGCGGCTGATTGCCTCGCTTGCCCTCGCAGTTGGTGCTTTGCTGTTCACGTCCTTCGTCGACATACCGTTTCTCTACGATATCTCGAAGGTGGACTTTATTCCGGTTGAATGAACGAAATGAAACCCGGACGTCGATCGATTTGGGATGGCCGCGATCTAGTGGTCTTTGATCTTGATGGCACGCTGTACAACCAATCGCGGCTCAGAGCGCTCATGGTTCTCAGTCTGTGTTTCGACGCTATGCGTACCCGCAGTTTTAGGAACATGAGGGTGATACAGAACTTTCGGCGGTGCCGGGAAGTCCTGGCGAGATCGTCGCCCACCCACTTCGTCGAGCGTCAGTTCTCTGACACGGCGGTTCTCAGCCAATGCTCAGAGGAGGAAGTCAAGCAAATCGTGAGCGAATGGATTGATAAGCGCCCGCTCCCTCACCTTGCTGCCTGCCGCTACCCAGGCGTTGGGGCGCTCTTCGATGGGCTGCGACACTCCGGCAGGTTGGTTGCCGTCCTTTCCGACTATCCTGCCCGAGAGAAACTCGCCGCCCTTGGCTTGGAAGCCGACATCGTCGTCAGTGCGGCCGACGCTGACATACAAAGCCTGAAGCCTGACCCAACTGGGCTTATGAAGATACTCCGCACAGCCGGCACTCGGCCGGATCGCGCTCTAATGGTGGGTGATCGTTTCGATCGCGACTGGGCGGTCGCCGAGTGCGTGGGCATGGAAGCCATCATCCGCTCCGACATTGTGGACCCGCGCTGTACGACGTTCCGATCCTACCACGACCCCTTGTTCGCGCCGGTTCTTCGGTCCTCGCAGCCACCAGAACAACGCCATGAAGTCTAAAAGCCCCCAACTCCATGAAAAATGCGTTCGCGCCCTCGCGGACACTCTGGTCAGGATGGAAAGGCCGGAGAAAGACGGACGAGAGAACATGGTGTCGGTTGTCGGCTTCCTGTTCGCAACTCAGGCGAGAATGCCGGACCACCTGCGCTTTGCATTCCGGATCCTCACGCTGGTCTTCGACGCGTGGCCCTATGCCACCACGGGAAAACCGTTTCATCGTCTCGATCTCCCGCGCCGCATCGACCAGGTCGAGCGTTGGAAGCGGTCGCGGCTCGCCTTTCGGCAGGGGCTTATCGCCTTCTACCGCTCCTTCGTGATCTTCGGCCTTTATTCCGAGCTTTCCAAACAGGATGCTGACCGTGGCATGCGCGCGAAACAGGACTGAGCCTGTCATTCGGGAGATGGTAGCGGAGGTCGCGGTCATCGGCTCCGGCCCCGGAGGGGCGGTGACGGCGATGCTTTGCGCCGAAGCCGGCAAGTCCGTGCTGTTGGTGGAAGAAGGACAGAATCTTCCGCTCCACTGGCCGGAACACTTTTCCCGTGACGAAATCCTTCACAAATACCGCAATGCCGGAGTGAATGTCGCCCTGGGCTCGACACAGATCGCATATGTCGAAGGCTGCTGTGTCGGAGGCGGCAGTGAAGTCAACCGCGGCCTTTATTACCGTACGCCCTCCTACGTCCTGGACGCGTGGCGTAAGGACTTCGACGTACGTTATCTCTCGTCCGACGAGTTGATGCCCCATTTCACGGAGTGCGAGGCGATCGCGCGCGTCGAATACCTGCCCTGTGAAGCGTCGGCGATCTCCAAGCGCCTGTATGAGGGTGCGATGAACCTTGGCTGGCATGCCATCGAGGCTCCGCGCCTCTACAGCTACGGCGGTCGGGGCGGCAGCAAGCAGTCCATGTCGGAGACATTCGTCCCCCGCTTTCTCAAGGCGGGCGGGAGGTTAATTGCCGACACCGCCGTACGCCGTCTTTCTCGGCAGGAAGGCAAATGGCGTCTGGACGCCATCCATACGCCGACACATGGCCCTTCCCAGAGGGTCGAGATCTCCGCCGACAAGGTCTTTGTCGCATGCGGGGCGGTTCAAACGCCCGCACTTCTGCGACGCAGCGGCCTAAGAAAGAACATAGGCAATTCCCTGCGCTTTCACCCGATGCTGAAGGTGGTTGCAGAGTTCGATTACGAGGTGAATGATCCTGGCGATTTCGATCCCGTCCACCAGATCAAAGAATTCGAACCGCATTTCGGTATGGGATGCTCGATCAGCAAACAGCCGATGCTGGCCCTGACCATGGCGGGCCGTCCCGATTGTCTTGCGTACGTCGAGCATCGTTGGCGCCGCATGGGTATTTATTACGTACAGACGACTGGAGGCTGCGCGACGATCCGCAATCTGCCGTTTTTTCGGGATCCCCTAGTGCGAGTCCGGCATAGCGAATGGGACTTGCACCACTACGCCGAGGGACTCAAACGATTGTCCGAAGCACTGCTCGCGGCCGGTGCAATCGCCATCTACCCGGCCGCGCCGGAATACCCCGTGCTCCGTTCGATGGCGGATCTTCGAAAACTTCCAGAGAACCTGCCCAACGGGTCTGGCAATCTGACATCGGTCCACGTCTTTTCGTCATGTCCTATGGGCGAGAACGAGGCACTTTGCGCGACCGACTCATTCGGCCGCGTGCGAGAGGCCGATGGTCTCTATATCGCCGATGCGTCGCTGCTTTGCGGGCCAACCATCGTGAACCCACAAGGAACGGTAATGGCGGTCGCGCACCGCAATGCAACTCACGCAATTGAAAACCGCTTCGCCTGAAGCAGCAGCGCGGGCTTCGTCGCTCGGGAGGAGAGATGCGGCATCTGATTACGGGTGGGTCAGGCTTTATCGGCAACGTTCTTGCGCGACGCTTGCGCGAGCGCGGGGACGTCGTGTGTCTCATCGACATCTGGTCCGACCCGGCCCACCCGACCGATATCGAATTCGTCCATTGCAGTATCCTCGACCGAGACGGTGTCGCCGCCGCCATGCGCGGTATCGACGTCGTCCATCACTGCGCCGCGCTTGTCGCCCAAACGGGTGCCGGTCGTCGCCATTGGGACGTGAATGTAGAAGGGACCCGGATCGTCGCGGATGAAGCCCAGAAAGCCGGCGTGAAGGCAATTGTGCATCTGAGCACGACAGCGGTCTACGGTATCCCTCCAGCGGGAGCGATCGACGCGTCTACGCCGTTGCGACCGGCCGAGGATTACGGTCGGTCGAAGCTCGCGGGCGAACTGCTGATGAAGGACATCTGCGGGCGCACCGGCATTCCTCTCACGACCATACGTCCGCGTGTGACGCTGGCAGCCGGTCGCCTCGGCATATTTCAGGTGCTGTTTGAATGGATACGCGAAGGCCGGAATGTCTACGTAATCGGAAGCGGCGACAATCGCGTTCAATTCATACACGCCCACGATCTTATAGATTTCTACATGCTTGCGCTGGAGGCCGGCCTTTCGGGCACCTACAACGTCGGAACAGATCGCTTTCAAACCCTGGGTGAGGATCTCGAGGCTCTGATCGCCTATGCCAACACCGTGTCGAAGGTGCGCCGGCTCCCCGCGTGGCTCGCAGTAAATGCCCTCCGGGCACTCTATCATACGCGCCTCTCACCGCTCGTTCCCTGGCATTATTTAACCTATCACCGGGATTGTTATTTCGATGTCAAACCGCTGCTCGCAATGGGCTGGCGACCGCGGTATTCCAACACGGAAATGCTGATAGAAAGCTATGACTGGTACTGCGCAAATCGCATCGACGCGCGCATCGCCGCTCCGCACCGCTCGCCCTTACGACAGGGGGCGCTGAAGCTTGTGAAACGGCTCTCCTGAGGAGAGGTTCAGCAATTCCGTTTTCGATCCGCAATCGCTTGTCAAAGTGCCAGCTCAGGTCGGCAGTTGAGCTTTCTCAAGCCTGCCGACAAGGAGCCAGCAGATGCCAAAAATCGCTATTGGCGCCCAGAGGATGAAATGGGCAACCAGCAGCACCGCCACCGCTGTCGGCGCGTCGACACCGACGAGGGCGAAAGCCTGGACTCCGAAGAATTCGAAAGCTCCAAAGTGACCGGGAAGACTTGGGATCAGGGTGCCGAGCGTGCTGAAGACGAATGCCAAGAATGGCTTCAAGAAATCATGGGCCGCTCGGTCCAGGCTCAGCCACGCACCGATGAGGACGAGACTTTCGAGAACCCACAGGGCGAGCGAGATCGCCGTCAACACGATTATCTTGTACCAGGATCCGACTTGCAGCACGGCTGCCGATGTGGCCTTCAGCCCCGAGAGAGCCATCACGACCACGGAAAGTTCGACGCCGTGCAATAGCTTCTCAAATACCCTGGCAAGAAAGGCCGGCGCCAACAACATCCCGAACCCTCCGGCAAGAGCGACGACGAGAGCGAGCTCGAAATGCCACGCCGTTGCGGACGCTGCCGAGAGGTCGAGCAGTGCCATGGCGAGCGCTCCCAGGACCACGATCGTCACCAGATCGAGAACCCGCTCGACGATCATCGCGCCGACCACGGTCCCTGCGGAGATCCGGAACTGGCGGCTGAACCACACCACGCGAAAGCCGTCGCCAAGCCGTAGCGGCAGCACGTCGTTCACCCCGAAACTGGCGATAAACGGTGCCACGGTCGGGCCTAGTGGTAAGTCGCGGCTGCTCGTTTGCTTCAGGATCATCCAAAAGCGTAACGCGCGCAGCAGGAAATCCGTAACGAAGGCAAGAAATGCAAAGAGCAATGGGGCCAGCGCAGCGTTCTGCAGCAGCGCCCAGACTTCCGGCAGATGGACGTCCCGTACAACGAGCACGATAAATGCCGCCCCGGCGGCCACGCCGAGGCCGATGCGGAACGTGGCGCCGAAGCGGCTTTGCGAAGGTTGGCACCCTTCACCCATCGCGCGCGGCCATATATTGAACATGGAGCGCCGCGAGCGCCGTCCTGTTGGTGATCTCCAGCTTGCGATAGATGTTATGGAGATGAATTCCGATCGTTCCTTCGGATGCACCCAGCTTCTGGGCGATCGTTCGGTTGGACAACCCCCCGCATATTAGGGCGGCTATCTCCCGCTCACGGGCGGTCAGAAGCTCGATTTTGTTCAAGGCTGCGACAGGCGGTGCCTCGCTCGCCTTCGCGACAAGCTCGGCAGGCAGCCATTTCTCGCCACTCGCGACATGGCGCAGGCAGTCGAGCAGCGCCTCCGGCGCATACTCCTTCAATAAAATCCCCCACGCCCCTCTCGATATAGCATCGGCAATCTGCGCACCACTTATCGTCGCCGTGAGGAGGATTACCTTTAGGCGAAGCCGTTGGTCCTTCGAGGCCCGCAATACGTCGAGGCCGCTCATCTGTGGCATCGCCACGTCGAGTACCGCTATGTCGGGCTTTAGGTCGTGAATGAGGGCAAGCGCGTCCTCTCCGTTGGCGGCGACGCCCACTACGTTGATGTCCGGCGTAGCCAGCAGGCTCTGCTGGAGGCCGCCAAGGAGCAAAGGGTGGTCATCGGCGAGGATCACGGAATACATCAAATCGCCCCCAACATCCGCGGCAAAACGATGTGGACGCCGAAGCCCGGCGCGGTTTGGTAAACCGTGAGATTTCCTCCGAGCTTGTTCACGCGTGCCGAAAGCGATGAAGGCCTAGGGGAATTCGTCTTGCTCGGCGCTCCCGTTCCGTTGTCAATGAATTCGAGCCCCAGGCAGTCGTCGGTCTGGCTGATCGAGACGCGGAGCCGCGTCGCGTGCCCGTGGCGCACCGCGTTCGACGCCGCTTCCGAGATAAGGTTTTTGATTTCGTCTGCCATCCATTTGGGCGCGGTTAATCCCGGTGGGCTGACCGAAACCTCGATCTGACAGTTCCATTGGCCTGTAAGCAGTCCAGCGAAACAGGACAGTATCTGCTCAAGCGAACTGGTTGCCGGGATTTCAGCGGCGCGATTTTCTTCGACGAACTGGCGGATGCGTTGCTGCTGTTCCAAGATCAGCTTTCCAACTTCCGCAAGCTGGAGCTTCGAGTCGCTTTCTGCAGCCTCACCGAAGAGCTTGAGCTTCAGCCGTGCGGCGGTAAGGTTCTGCAGGACGCTGTCGTGCAGGTCGCAAGCCATCCGCATGCGCTCCTCCGAACGCGCCGCTTCGGTCATTTGTTGTGTCAGCGCGAGGCGCTCCAATTCCGAACCCAATCGTGTAGCGATGATCTCCGTTAAGGCACTGCCTTCGTCCGGCCGGCGCGGAGAATTGATGACGAAAACGCGTCCGCGATAGCGAACGCTGGAAAAATACGCCGCCGAAATACGCTGAACGCTCTCGCGTGCCGCCTCTGCGAATTCTGGTAGGTCCGCGATCAGATGGAAAAAATCCATCTCGTTCCTTGACGGCACGCCCGCACCGTCTTCACGGCGTGCCTGCTGAAGATCGTGGCGACGCCAGAAATCTGCGTCCTGAAGTTCGACAAGCTTCAGACGGTCGTCCGCCCAATAGGCGATGCAGCCCGCGTCATCTTCCTGGTCGCGCCAGAGAACGAACAAGCGGGAGCCGCCGAGGACGCGGGATGCATGCCTGAACAATAGAGCGAGCCAAGAGACGACATCATTGGCAACTGCGTCAAAGGGCCATTCAGCAAGTTCAGCCAAGCGCTGGCGGCTACGGTCGCGGTAAGCGCCGAAATAGCCAAGGATCACAGCGGCGAAGACAAAATAGGTTGACCGCATGATGAACACGTTGAGCTCGGACTCGCCATCACTGAAGTCGGGCAGGGCGACAATCAACTGAACCACGAGCAGAGTGAGCGCACCGAGTGCCGCTCCTTTAAGGCCCCAACGCATCGTCATCGCGAGAAGAACGAACGGCAGCACCGCAAAAAAGGGGCTGGTGAGTTCATCGGTGAGAAGCGTCAGCCAGGCAAGGCTCACGGCATCGATGACATGAACAAGGAAGTGGACCGGGCTGTCCAGCGGCTTGCGCAGCGGATAGATAACCAGCAGCACCGAGAAAAGAATGTAGAGACTCAGTATCGCGCGGGATTCATAAAGAAGCGACACAGGGTGAGTAGGATCGAGATAAATGGCGAGGATCGCAAAGGCAGCCGTAACTAGGCGCCCGGTGCTGATGAGACGCTCCGGTTCCGCGCCCAGCAGCCAATCTCCTGCTGATCGGGCAAACCTCTTAAGTATGTTGTTTGGCTGGGTGCGCGCAATTGCTGCTTCCCGGCCGCAATCCAGGCTCGCCATGCGCAACTCCGTTCGGAAGCACCCGAGCTGTTGAAAAGTCATTTTAGTAACGCGCGAATTCTCTCCGGCGAAAGGCGAGTTGTCAACGGTTGAGACTCACTGCCAGTGCGAAGGTGCCATGACGACCATGGCCCACTCGGATCGAGGCTTAGAGCTGACCGGAAGGGAAGGGTGCTCGGGAAGCTGTCGTCGGCCCCTACCGATAGCGGCTAGAAAGGCTTCGGCGAACCTATGGGAATGCTAACCTTGCCTGTAGCTGCAAGTGACGTACCGCCAAGAAGGCTCGTTCGTATATATAGTCCTCTATATTCCCAAGATGCCCAGCTAGTGCGATTATCTGCCAGCGGTTATTTCGGTGTCGCCATAGGTGCGTCGAGGAAGGAAAATCGCCGCGAGTGTCTGAGTGAACGCCTCGACTACGAGGTTTTACTCGGCAAAGCAAGGCAAGAGAACTCCCGATATCTAGTTAAAGCTGTTCTTTACTTAAATTGTACGCAGATCCCGGTCATGCAGAATTTTGGCACAGGCGCGGTAACTCCGCCATGGGTAGTCAACCTTGATCATGCTCTTTTAAAGAGCAATATTGATCATGAGCGCGCAATAGCTGTTATTGGACAAGAGATATTCTCCTTCCCTTCGCGCATTAAAAGCATCATTGCAAGCGGCGAGTTTAAGATTGAAAAGAGGCCCATGGATGCGTCAGCACTTGCCTACAATCAGGACGTATTAGACGCGTTAAAGAGAGAATATCGAAATGGGCGGAAACTGTTCTTGTGTTCGGCGCTTCCATACTCGGTGGTCAAAGCTGTTTGTGACTACCATGGCATATTCTCGGGCTTTTTCGTCTTGGATGCTGCTAGCCAAAACGAACGGGACGGCGTCCGCAGGAGCATAGCCCAAGAGTTTGGCTCAATCATCGACGATTTCGAACTCATTTCCTTGCCAGCGGACATCGGCGCATTGACGGCTGCGGGGCACGGTTCTGGGCAAAGCGGCGCGCTAGTCTGGACGAACGTCCTATCGATCATTTCCGCAATCCGAGTACGCCAGTGGTCGAAGAACGTGCTGGTTTTTGTGCCGGTAATGGTGTCGCCAGTCTCAACTACCGAGAACTGGTATCAGTCGATACTTGCATTTTTGGCGTTTTCGCTCGTCGCCTCAATCAGCTATGTGTGTAACGACCTTCTCGACCTACAAGCTGACAGAGCCCACCCGACGAAGAGGTTACGACCATTTGCTAGCGGCGCGCTACCCGTCGCAACCGCGCTTTTCCTGGTACCGATCCTGCTGGTCGCCGCTTGCGTTGCCGCGTTCCCGCTCGCCCTCACCTTTCAAATGACGCTCGTACTCTATTTCATGTTGACTTGCCTTTATTCGATTTATCTGAAACGCATGCTGATGATCGATGTCGTCGTCCTCGGCTGCCTCTACGCAATCCGAGTTGCAGCCGGAGGGGAAGCGACGGGAATCAGGCCGTCCGAGTGGCTGATCGCATTCTCGGTGTTCTTCTTCCTTGCCCTAGCCCTTATCAAGCGGCAGGCTGAGCTCGCTACAATGCTGAAGCTTAGGCGAACAAAGGCTGGAAACCGCTCCTACAGAACCGAGGATTTCCCTGTAATAGCCGCTCTCGCGTCTTCGGCGGCGTTTAATGCGGTCACGATCTACGCTGTATTCGTTTGGTTTGAAGTGCAAAATGAACTCTACAGCACCCCGGAGGCACTTTGGTTCGCGATTCCCATGCTGGTATACTGGCTCGGCCGCATGGTTTTGTTGGCACATCGCGGCAGTATGCTTGAGGATCCGATCGTGTTTGGCGCCACCGACGCCAAGAGCCTCATTTGCGGAGCAGTCGTTTTTGGGATCGTTCAATGGGCTCATTGACGACCGCACCAATGGCCGAGGATCTGATCGGGTCGGGCGGTCTGCGAAGGTTCGGTGTTGCAACCTGGGTCTCGGCCGGCCTGCTGGCCGCTCTCGTCTTTGGTTTCTTTCTGGTCAGAATTGGCGTCAGCTCGGAAGCAATCCAGAGAGACAATTGTATCTTTGGCGCTGATGTGGCTAGCTACTTTGAGAGACTATCGAGCGGTCACTGGGGTGCATTTCGCTTCCGTAAGCACGCGCTGGCCGTCGTGTCCATAACGACTGTTGGGTGGCCACTCACCCAGATGGGCGTTCCAGCTGCGACTGCGGCCATTACTGCTCTTGCGGCTTTTGTCGCGATGGGAGCGTTGGCGTTTTTTCTCTTCCTGCGCCTACTTGGGTTAGAATGCATCGCTGCGTTTTTCATCGTACTTGCGACAATTTCCTCCTTTGGTTCGTTGACGATTTTCAGTGTCGTTGAGACCTACGGCTTCACATTCAGCGCAATGGCTGCGGCCATGCTGGCGCTCATCCTCATTGCGCCACATTCGAAAAAGCACCCGGTGCTTTGCGCCATATCCGCTGGTATAGCCGGGGCAATTCCCGGCACGGCCAATTTGCCGGCATTGAGCTGCGTGCTTCTATACCCTGGTTTGGCGAAACCTTCTGGACCCTACAAGCCAAAGCAGAGATTCGTCCTGGTGTTCGCGTTGCCGCTCGCCATTGCGACGGCTCTCTCCCTTCTGCCCATGATCTATACGGATCTCGCAGCAGCCTTCGCATGGCAACGGGAGTATCTCGATCAATTGGCGAGCGTTGCCAATTTCGTATCGCCCGCGGTGCTCCGCGACTACCTATTGAGCTTTTGGGTGTTCGCTTTCGTATCCCCCTTCGACATGGTCCAACACCGATATGGGTGGCAAGCGGCTATCGCCCTTGGCAGTTCGGCATTGAGAGTCGCCGGCTATCTCATGACCGCGTTGGCACTCTGTTTCGGCATACTAAGTGCATTGAGCGATTCTCGCTTCCGTTCGCTGACACTGGCGGTTTTGATCGCAGTTGGTTGCTTGTTCGTGTTCTACCTCTACTTCAATCCTGCCGAAGCAATGCTCTACAGCAGCCAGTGGATACTGCTTCTTTTCGCAGCCGCTGCTCCCGGCTACGCTGGACGCCGGTACTCGGGCCCACTATTCGCAGCCAGCTTCGTCAGTTTGGCACTGATTAATTATTCTCCGCTCATGGATCCTCGTTCAAGTGATCCGTTAGTTTATTGCGGACCCTAGCGGATTTACAGCGCCAGCCTTCATTATCGGTGGAGCCCGTCATCGCCGGCTCCCGACCGACGGCCCGCACGACACCGTCACGCCTGCACCCACGACACCGGCGCCGGCGCAATAATTGCAAGAAGCTGCCACTGCGAGCCGGCCAGCTCGATTCCCCATGGGAGGCCGGAGTCACCGCTGTGCCGCCGATGATGCCTTCCGTACTGCAACCGAGATCCGATCCTGAACCTCCTCGGTCAGGTAGGCATGCATTGGCAGACTGACAACCTCGGTAGCAAGGCGGTCGGAGACGGATAGACCTGTGGGGGCAGTTGGGAAGTGGCTATACGCAGGTTGGCGGTGCAGGGGCCTTGGATAGTAGACGGCTGTTGTAACGCCCGCCGTCGTCAGGTACCTCTGGAACAGCTCGCGATCGCACCTTGGCAGGCGCAGGGTATACTGCGCCCAAACCGAGGTCGCCCCGGCCAATATGTAGGGGACCGTGACGACATCGCCCAATCGCTCATGGTAGCGGCTCGCTATCCGACGACGGGCTGTGATCTCAACCGGGAATATTTTCAGCTTCTCTAGAAGAACGGCCGCCTGCAGCGTATCGAGACGGCTGTTCATGCCGATCTGGACATTGTCAAACTTATCCTTGCCCTGGCCATGAACGCGGAGCGAGAGGATGCTGTCAGCCAACTCGGCATTGCTTGTGAATACCGCCCCTCCGTCCCCGTAGCAGCCCAGGGGTTTATTCGGGAAGAAGCTTGTTGTGGTCGCAAGCCCAATTGTACCGATCTGTCGCCCCTTGTAGCTGGCGCCGAATGCTTGCGCTGCGTCGCAGATCAACCAGAGGCCTTCGCGAGCTGCAACTGCTTCGATATCGTTATAGTCTGCAGGCTGCCCAAAAAGATCGACCGCCACAATCCCGACCGGCTTAAGCCCGCTCTCCTTAACCATGGTTATCGAGCAACGAAGACTCCGGATATCGAGGTTGAAGCTGTCTTCGCAGATGTCGACGAACACCGGTGTCGCGCCAAGTCCGGCTACGGCCTCGGCGGTGGCCGCAAACGTGAAAGCCGGGCAGAAGACCGCATCGCCGGCTTTCACCTTCTTGGCCATCAATACGAGGGTCAACGCATCAGTTCCGTTGCCGCAGGAAATCGCGTGCTTGGCACCGCAAAATGCGGCGAGCTCTTGCTCGAGTTGCGCAACCTCCGGACCCATGACGTACATGCCGTGGTCAAGAACGTTGCGGATCGCCTGGTCGATGGCGTGTCCAAGATAGCGGCGCTGCGCGCCGAGATCGTTAAAGGGAATCCCGTCTGGCATACTGCCTTCTCGCCTTCGGAGCCGGGTGGACAGCCTTCGTGCGTACAGGACTGGCCAGGCAGCCATGGATAGGGCTCATCCGCATGCTGGCCTCGGCCAAGACTCGTGTCACCCGCAGGCCTTCGTCACCATTCGTGATGGGATCACGCCCGTGCGCGATGCAATCGACAAAATGCTGACACTCGAGCTTAAGCGGTTCATCTTGCTCTATGGCTACCGTGATTGGTTCGGCTCTGATCGTTGTCGTTGTACGCCCTGCCACATTCACGATGTGCGGATACAGCAGCAGCTTGCGTTCCCACGGCGCTCCATCGTCGAGCACCATCATGGCCTCCGACCCGATAACTGTGAGCCGGTGTTCCTTGACGGGATGCAACCAGGACAAGTTGATTTGCGCCTGTTCCCCGGCGGGGAAGACGAGGTGAACGGTGACGGCGTCCGCTATCGTTTTACGCAGGTGGTAGCCACCGAAGCAGTAAACCTCGCTTGGTTCTGCCCTCACGAGAGTCAAAATCATCGACAGATCATGCGGCCCCAGACACCAGAGCACATCCTCCTCGGAGCGGATCGCCCCTAGATTCATGCGGTTGGCGTGAAGTCGCAGGATACGACCTACCGCACCGCTCGCTACGAGACTCTGGAGCCGAGAAAAGGCCGGATGGTACTGCAGGATATGACCGACCATAAGTCGACGGTCCATACGACGTGCCAGATCGGTCAACTCCTCGGCATGCTTGAGCTCAAGCGCGAACGGCTTTTCGACGAAGAGGTGCTTTCCAGCCAGTAGGGCGCGCTTGGCAAGGTCGTGATGGGTAGACGGTTGGGTAGAGATCGCCACTGCCTGGATCGAAGGCTCGGCTAACACCTGCTCAAACGAAAGCGCTCGGCCGCCATACTGGTGAAGAAGGGTTTCGACTGTCGCCGATTGGCGATCGACGACGGCGCCGAGGCAACCCAATTGAGCAAAACAGCGGACGAGGTTCTTCCCCCAGGCTCCGCAGCCGATCACCGCAAGCTGCAAGCCTCCTGCCACGTCTCGGAGATGAGTTAAGCCCGGATATGCTTTCAAAGTGTCCAAGCTTGGTTCCGTCGTGTTTTATATGAGCTTCCTTGATCTGGTGCAGGGGCGCACGTTGGTTGCCCCAGATGTACATTCAATATCGATCCTGCTTGCAAGCGTCTGATCGCGATTTCGAGGCGTGCGAAGCTCATACTGATAATATGTAGTTTTGTTTACCATGCTTAAGTCGTCGCCTTCAACGGCCGTTCCCGATCCTTGCTCGCGATTATCGGCGCTCCGATTGCTTCAAAGTAGCACGATCTCTGCAGGGGCAATAACCGCCAGGTTGAGACCTGTGGCCGCCTCGATGCTTTCTAGATGTGAGCCAATTGGGCGTGCGGGGTCGCCTGCAGGTTTTCGATTCTGGTTCGGAAGAAGACGGTCGCAAGCGGCACGGCGGCCGCTCGGCCGCCGCCGTGACCGGAATTTTGTCAAACAAGGCATGCTCGGGCCAGACCCGTCTCCGACGGGCGCTATCGGGGAGGTCGGCTTAGGGTCCAGGCTGTGTGAAAACGCCGAACATGATACACTTTTGACGTGAGTCGAGGGGGATTCATGAAGCGGTATATCGAGGGTGTCGACAGGAGCCAGGGCACACTGCTTCCCGAGCAGTTGGATGA
>Ga0214543_1009427_pt1 | contig 15169 bp, 7 predicted proteins | sample CNSS2metaG_FD_160094 | JGI IMG/M metagenome (GOLD analysis project Ga0214543, IMG submission 160094) | Root nodule microbial communities from cowpea collected in UCLA plant growth center, Los Angeles, California, USA - CNSS2 | ecosystem: Host-associated > Plants > Roots > Nodule | place: USA... | reverse complement strand
TTAATGTCTCGGGCCCAAACTGTCCCAAGACTAGGACCTCCTGCCACTCTCACCACATAAACCATTCTGCTCTACGTGAGCGTGAAGGTCTATTAGAGTTCAGGATACCTTCCTTTATCTAGACATCTCCTATATCAAGGTATACACTAGGCATGCACTTATACATACATACATACATACATACCTATATACATATATATCACTAGGAGTTTTCCCCATGAAACTCCCTCTCAACACATATCACATGCCTATCCATCACCCAAATTCAGTGCATTCAGACACTCAAGAATATCATGTTTCTGTACTCATGCTCATCACATGCATAACAATATATCTTCCAACATTCAAAACATAAATCATACATAACAATGACTACTTTTCAGTTCAAATTAAGCACACATATTAAGCATGATCACATACTATGAATAAGGAAAGTAATTAACATAAGCATGGAGTATCATCAACCAACACAGCAGCCCTTGTCACGAATTCTCGCCTAAGCTGAAGATCCTCGCCCAGGCGTTTTCGCTCAGGCGACCCCTTCTCGCCTAGGCGAGGGTCCAACAGTGACCTCTGCAAGAATTTCATCGAATTCTCGCTCAGGCGACAGCGTCTCGCCTAGGCGAGACTGTGCCTCGCTCAAAAATCATGCTTGTCGCCTAGGCGACCATTCGAGATGAAATTCAGGGGTGAGTCCCTGCTATTCTCGCCTGGGCGAGGGTTACCCGCTTGGGCGAGATTAGCAGGTTTCTCACCTGCCAGTACATGCATTCTCTCATCTGGTCGAACACACACACCCAGCAACCAACTTCATACATCAAGCCACAAGATTCAAACACCAAAACACAAGACTCGTTCAGAATAGGTAAAAACACTTAAGGAGACGATTACCCTAGCTTCCCTTACCTTGCTCAGAGGCTAACCAAACGAAAACAAACTCGAAACTAAGGGTTACTTCAGTTCCAAGGCCAAGGCAGTGAGCTGAAACATCAGGATTTGCAAAAGACGAAGTTAGAAAACTTTAACTCTAACTTGACTAACATTTTTCAACAGTGAAGGAATGAAAAGAAGGGACCAAAAGGCCTATTAGCTCAGCTTACCTGGAGAAGTATGAGTCTTGCTAGCTCCGAGATGGACAATTTCGTGCCCTAGCAGAGTTCCTAGCAGAAGAACAAGAGGGGATAAGGAGACAGCTTCAACGAAGACAAGTGAAACGAGAAAGCAGAAGGGGGTCTTGGGGCCCCCTTAATGGACTGGTCTTAGGCCCACGAATGGCTAGGCCCAAACCAAAAAAAAAAAAAAAAAAAAAACTGAAATGGGGCTTACATCATCCATAAACAAAAGGTTATTTTTTATTTTCAAAATGGACCAGTTTATTTTTCAACATTTCATTTTTCTTGTGAACTAATAGGTGATTTTTCTGGGAAATTTAAGTAAAGAATTGATAAGGTGAAGAACATCTAAACAACAAATTATTTTTTTTAGTGGAGACTTAACGCCTCCAGAGTATATTTCAAAACTTCAAGATTAAAAACAAATACTTACATTAAATAAATACGTCAAACTTAAGCTTTAAAATTAAAATTAATTAAAATCAAGTCCATTAATTATAATTTTAGATCTCAATTTCAACTTACAAGTAAGATATATTATTTAATTTTTATTTTGTTGAATAACTTAGATAAATGCTTCAGTTAATTTAATGAAGAAAAATATTTTACGAAATGATTCCATTAAAAAAAATAAGAGAACAAAAGTAAGACATAATTAACTTGCTGTTCAAAAAGATGAAAAAACTTATTTCTTTGAATCACATGCATTTAATGTTTAACTAAATAGAGTTCTTGAAAATAACATATGTTTTTTTTTTAATAAAAGACATATTTGTTATACTTATTTTTTGAAATTAATTAAGTTTTAGAGTAAGGAGCGTCGAATGATTGATAAAGTTTCTTTCATAAACTTTTTGTATTTACATACCTTTTCATGTAATTTATTTAAAATAAGGTAAACCTTATTAAATAATGTATAATTATTTGTTAATTATATAAATAAAATCTTTTTGTTTCCTTAAATATAATGGTATTATTGATATTTAATTTAAAATGTTATTTATCAATCCAACCAACTTATGTTGAAGTTGTGACACTTGTTTAAATAATTAGATAATAACTATAGATAAAACTGCGTAACTCTGACAATTATGTGATGGTCACGGCAAAAATTTCAAATAACAATTAAAATTAATTATCACCGGGTAAACATATGGATGCATTTTTTAAATATAAATAATATTATATTAGTAGATAATAATAATATAATATTATAAAATTATTAATTTAATATACAAAATAAATTTATATTTATTAAAAATAAATAAAATAAAAGAATTGAATGAAAAAAAAACAATTTTATAAAAAATATATAAAAGGAATTAATAATTTTTAAAAATTTAACGAATAATTATATTATAAAATTAAGAAATAATAATACAAAATAGAAAATCTTATTTATTTATTTATTTACTTTTATATATATATATATATATATATATATATATATATATATATATATATATATTATATACGATGATAATTATAGATATATTATTATAGATAAAAGGCAACATATTTTCTGTATATATAGTGATTTATATTTATATGATATTGTAAAAATCTTTTTCTTAAGATAATTATAATAACTAAATATAAACAAAACAAATAAAAAGATTAAGTTACCAATAAATATTCAAAATATAAAATATTTACTTACCTCTTTAAAATTTATAGTTTTCAAAAGATTAAATTAAATGCATGATACTAATAAGTTAATAATTTGCATTGAGTTATTTGAATAAAGAATTGCATTTTAAATCCATGAGTAAAAAAAAATATTTATATTTATATCTATATTTATATATTTATTATATATCTATATATCTTTCCTATAGAAACATATAATAATAACTTTGAACGATAATAGATAATCTTACATTAAATTTTATTGGATAAATTTATTTATAATTTAGGGAAAAACAATATAGAAATAACTCATGTGAATCATTTAGAGGAAGGTATTTGGAATTTGATCTGTTTTGTATGGGCTTTTGAAGATATTTGATTTGCGACTTTTCTACCATGATTTTGTTTATCTTGAGTTAAAATAATTTTAATGAAAAATTGTGTAAACTCTCGCAGTTTTTAAAAATTTAATATAAAGAATGTAATTAATATTAATAAATAAAATGGATGAGTAAAAACAGAATATATATATATATATATATATATATATATATATATAATTTATGTATTTTTTTTTTATATTTAAATAGTTGCTATAGAGTATTTTTCATTTAATATAAATTATTTATAAGTAAATATAACCTAGAAACTATTTTTTAGGTGAAAATACACGTTATATTATATCTTGGGCAGATAATTTTTTATTTGACAATTCATAGTTAGATTTTTAAAATGACTAAACTTTTATATTTTTAGTCTAGAACTTTCCTAGGAAGACTTAGTATGCTCACCTCTAAGCACAGATTATGTTAAACACTAATTTTCATTCCGAAAAATATGAGATACTTATCACGAGAATATTAGGAAATTTTAAAATGTAAAATTTAAATTCTTAAAAATAAAGAAACTCGATAGCATATTTTCATCTAAAGAAAATTATTATCTTACATTCTCAAAAGTGAAAAGAAAGTTATGTGAGAATAACTTGTTTTCACTCTGCATCTACATTTTTTTAGTCTCTTTGAGTGCTTGAAGATCAACATAATATTGGGTGATCCACCCTTTCATGATGTTTATCTCTTTCTTCCTCATTTCAACCAACCATTTTGGATCACCATGATTTGCATTTGCACCCAAAATATCCAAGCAGTGAGATCCTGAAAAAATAACATTGGTCAAAGGTTGAAGTAGCTTTTCAATTTTTCTTCCTCCAAAATTTTTGGAATAAAATAATATATATTTGTTTTTTATTTTTAAAAAGTGAGATAAAATTATGGGTTAAATATATTTTTAATCCCTCAAGTTTCAGTAAAATTTGGAATTAGTCTCTCTTCATAACTTTTGACCAATCTAGTCATTCATCTTTAAAAATGCGTGAATTTAGTCTTTTTAACTAAATTTTGTTAAGTTTATCTTACGTTTCAAACATATTTCATGATAGTATTTGAATTGTTTACACCTTACACATTTTTGTTTCAATGTTAATTCAAATATTATACCCTAGTTTGAGGGAGAGAACTGAAATGGAAACAGAATTATAAATCATACCATTAACTGCATGGATGGCAACAAGAGTGTCTGATATGTTCTCCAGAACCCTGAATTTATATTAATACAAGATTTATACAAAATTTGTTTTAGAATATTTTTATTAATCAATTTACCAAAGTAATTATCATTTACTTCAGATAAATTATTTACCCGCCAATGCTGTAAGGGTCTCTTAGTCCATTAGAGAAGATGATGTTGCTCCCAAACTTTTGAAGGATCAACTTTATATTCTGTCATCACCCACCACAAAACATCAACATGATCTTTATTTATATGATTAAAATTTCTGTATTTTACTAAATAGAGAACTTAAACTCACTTAAATTATTTAAAGGTTATAATTTTTACATAAAAGAGAAAAAAGAAAAGACTTACATGACCACCATAGTAAGTAGTGACCCAATGAGGACGAGGTGAGACACCATAAAGTTTCTTGCACTCATCGGCTAAACTCTTGAAGCTATAAGGTTGTGGTTGGAACATGGAATTCTTTCCTATGCCGACGGGTATCACCATTTCACTACATGTCTGAATCAATGCAACCATAACTTCATATTATAAATTAGGATATATATATATATATATATATATATATATATATATATATAAAACATTTCATTTTTAATATAAAACCTTTTTCATTAATTTCTTAGTCAATCTCAAGAAAAACTATAGTTAGTAAAACAATTTATGTTAATAAGTTAGGATTTAAAGTTTCGGATTGAGGGACTAAAGCCTTAAATCCTAACATGTTAAATATTGTACTTATGTATAGTTAATAGATTACAAGTCAATTTATTTTGTTTGTTTTTGTTATTATGAAATACTCTATATTATATATATTTTAAAATATTTTATCGGACAATTGAATAGAAAGGATAAATCATATTTTTAGATGAGTGGAATAATCAATTTAAAATTATAAAAATATAAGTTTATTTTAAACATAAAGAACTAAAACTTTAAGAAAAAGAAAAACTCTTTAATAACTTAATGAATATACAAATTTACTAAATGATATAGTCTACATATATATTTTGGTCAAATCTAAACTATTATTTTACTTTTACAACAAAAATTGGTTATAATTACGTTTTTTAATAAAATAAAAGAGATCGTTAATTGAATAAGGACATGAGTGTTAAAAATCTTGTTCTTAAATGAAATGTTTGTTTGTTATTTATAGATGGTCTAAAATATTTTTAGACAGTATCATGGTGTATGACTTACTTAATCTATAACATACTTAGATGGTTTGATAGTATTGGAAGTTGCTATTTTTCTATTTGTCTTCTTCATTTTTTATATATTTTGTGACATTTTAAATAGTAAATTTTCTTATTTTACTTATTTTTCTCTGTTTTCTTCTTTCTCTTTTCTTTTCTTCTTCTTTCATTGTGACCTAATAATGCATATGTAAATATACATTTCCCATTTTTTCTGCTAAATCACATTAATAATTTATCTTCTATTTATCCATGACTATCTACAGCCATTAGGGTCTCCATCATTTTTGTTCTACTAGAAGAAAAACCCATACTTCTAATTTGAATGACTTAAACCAAGTCAACTAAAATGTGGACAATTTTTAAAAGCAAATTCCACACATATTTTTAAAAGTATAGTCCAAGCAAATTTTTAAAAGTGGGGTAATTTGATTTTAGAAAGTTCCCCCACATACCGAAAGTGAAAATGATTTTTTTGTTGTGTTTATTGTTAGGAATACAAGTGTGAGTCTAAGTTCCACATTGACCAGAAATGAGAAAGTAGAGCACTATATAAAAATAAAGACCCATAAACCCATTGCCTTAAGGTTTTGGGTTGAGAGTGGTGTCAGTGTCTTATGTGGTTAGGCTCAGATCTCATTGGTGTTGTTCTCCCTAGTGAAACTCTCTCTGTAAAACCTGACATTTATAATCTATGTTATTCAGAAAGAAAAATGCAATGATCTTTACCTGCCATCTCCAACCCAGAGCTGTCTCAGATTCATTAGAAGGAGCATTAACTTTGCAAGTGGTGTTTCCCCTTAAAGCCACCACCCCTGCATAGATCTTACTCAAGATATCATTTCCAAATGAACCTTTATCAATGCCACCACAAATCACTGTAACAGGATATCTTGGTGGATGATTGTATTGAGCAGCAGAAGCATACATAGTTTCCAGGTAATCTTTCAACTCAGAAGACTTCTTTAAGGGTCTGTAGCAAGAACTGAATTATTACGATGAATTTCAACCTTACAAAATCGACTTGTATATCGTTTTATTTTTAATCGACGTCGAACTTCTAACATTAAGCAAGAGTTTTTATACCTGCAAGTGTTGAATCTCTGGCTAAGAAGGGGAAGACCCTTTGGCTGAGAAGCTACTCTGTCAATTTCAGACCACGACTTCAATATAGTTTGGTAGCATGTTTCACTGGCTTCCTGCAGAAACCAACTCCTCATTATTAAGTCACCTTTTTTATGATATATTTCATGATAAAATTAAATAAATAAAGAAAAACATGGTAAATTACTCTAAAATCCCTTGAAACAACAGAGTAGTAACCATCTTGCGGTGTAATATCATCAAAGTAGAGGATTGGAGCTGATGAGGCCAGAGCACCAATTGCCATGTGAGGATATTTGAGCCTAAACCATGAAGCAAGCACTGCATGTGATATAATAAACAATATCAGCAACATAAATATGAATAAACTGTTATCACTAATCCATGTTTTAAACTCATTTTTTTTTTTTTACTTTTAAGGTTAATTTTGTGTATTATATCATACACTTCTGTTAAAAAATTTATATACAATAAATAATACACGATATTCTTCTTTTTATATTTCTCTGTTTTCTACGTATATCAGAGAACATAATAAGTAGAAGAGTGTGAATGTTTTAGGGACTAACTTCCACCATATGATCCTCCAATAACAATCACCGGGGAATTTGGTGCATGCAATGTCTTCTTAACATGTATGAGAACTGCTGCATAATCTGCTATTGCTTGAGCTGAGTTGAAATATCCAATGGTGCTTGCATTCTTAAACGCTTCTTCCCTCGATCCAAATGGTATTGATTTCCCATAATAACGGTGCTGATGAGGAAGTTAAGGTTGCTAAGTGTCAAACTCAATGTTCCTTTTGAATATTGAAAAAAGAAAAGAGTTCTGTAAAATTTGAATACCTCTATGTACACCAAGAGAGCATTCAAGGAAGCAGCGTTATCAGTGAGAAATGCTATGCCTTCTGGGGAATGATCTATTGCTTCTTCTGCACCGAAAAAGGCTAATATTGGAGCACTGGAATTGGCACCACCCCAGTACTTGAAATTGATGAGATATCTTTGTTGAAAAGTTCTGTAACTTTGGGGCCTATAGTTGAAGTGATCAAGAACCTGTTTGTAGTAAAATGTGTTGATTTTATCTGTGGAAGTTTTAGCATCCAAAGTTGCAGGGTGGTGCAAGCTTGTATCCCATGTAGGAATGGAACTCAACCTTGGAATTTTCACAGAATTTATTGAAGTGAAATACGTGAGAAAAATGAAAAGAAAAAATTGAAACAGAAAGGAAAAGTGGTGTTCCATTGCAAGAAAGGAGAATAACAGTGTCTTTGAGGATCTTTCCTATTTCAGATACCAAGTGAATATTTTGTAGTGTATATATAGCGTGTGATAGTCAGTGCAAGTGAGTTTTTTTTTCTGGTTTATTCATGAGGTGCTTACATGTCAGCCTTTGTAAGATTGATCAATTGATGGGTTAACTAACATTGAACCTTATAGTTTCCGAAACATTAATACAATGCTTGAGATTTTTATTGAGAATAATAATAATAAGGGTTAAATATGTTTTTGATATCTGACTTTCAGTGAATTTTGGAATTACTCCATTTTAAAATTTTGGACTAGTTTAATCTTTCATCTTTCAAAATACGTGAATTTAATCATTTTAATCAAATTTTATTAAGTTTATTTGATATTTAATATTGATCAATTGATGGGTTAACTAACATTGAACCTTATAGTTTCCGAAACATTAATATTATGCTTGAGATTTTTATTGAAAATAATAATGATAAGGGTTAAATATATTTTTGTCCATTAACTTTCGATTAATTTTGGAATTAGTCCATTTTGAAACTTTTGACTAATTTAGTCTTTCATCTTTCAAAATACGTGAATTTAGTCATTTTAATCAATTTTTGTTAAGTTTATTTGATATTTCAAGCACGTTTTATAATAATATTTAACTTAACATTAAAAATGTGTCAAACAATATAAATAACTCAAATACAATCTTGAAATACATATGAAACATCAAATAAACCTAATAAAATTTGATTAAAAAGACTAAATCCACATATTTTGAAAGATGAAGGAATAAATTGGTCCAAAATTTTAAAATTGACTAATTTCAAAATTGAGTAAGAGTTAAGAGACCAAAAACATATTTAATCCTAATGATAATAATAACTTTAAGATACCAGTGATAATATATGAGAATATAAATTATAAAGTTAAAACATCTCTTGACGAGTGATTTCATTTACCGTGAATTTTCTTCTCTTTAATCAATATATAGGATTTCCAACATAACTTATTTAATATTTAAATTAACATTAAAGAAATAAAAAAAATAGTGAAAAGATTTTGAAAATTAATGTGTTTGTCACAAATTTTTAATAATTAAAATTTTGAAAAAAAATTATATAATTTTTTCTTCTAATTTTAAATTTTCTTGGAGCTAATAAAATTCTTCTTAGGGAACTACAACTTTAGCAAATCCAAACTTGCTACTAGAAAAATCTTATTTATTAAAAATGTTCACAAATTACACTGTCCTTATAAATAAGATATGTAATGATAAGCATTTTTTTTTCCACCAAACAAATAGGACCAGTTTAGTGAGTTGATGTGTTGAAAGCTTTGTGCACCGAGAAACTGAAAATGAAAGTAGGCACTAACTGAACGCGCTTTCTAAATATTAAGTTTACTCTCTCTTTTTTAGTCTACAATTTTGACCATGGAATGTTAGTTATGTTTTTGGAAGCTCGTGTAACATGACATGCATACAACAACAAAAAAAGTAACATCCACTTTATTTAAGTTTAAAACATATACTTTAAATTATTTAAAAAATTTATAAATTGGTTCAAAATACATTTTTATTTATAATTAAATTTCATTCCTTTAAAATTCAAAACTTTATATATATAATATCTATTACTTTAATATCTTTAACATGTCTCTGCAGTTATATATGCTAATTTCCTAAGTGTATATCATTTTCACTCTTAGTTTAAAAGAGGGTTTTGACAAATTAATGTGAAATTGGAAACCTTGCCAACGGAGTCTACTTCAACACCTGTTAAGGCGTAATTATGCTCAGCTTACAATTTCAATAAATCGGGCTGACTTAGTTTGTAAATAAATAGAATTCATTTATTTTATTAAATTTGCTTTTCCTGTCAAGAAACAATAACAAATATACAAGGTCTGCAAAAAAAACAGAAAAAATAGTAACAAAATAAAAAATCTTTATTGTAATTTTTTAATCTTTCTTTGGAATTTTTTTATTTGTTTCTAATTGATTAAATTCCATAACAAATCAGTATATTAATAAAACACAAAAGAATTAACTACTGAGAAGTTTCAACGAAAGTCATAATATATACACATAAAATAATTTTAGTTCCTTTATTTGGTTAAATCCATAATTTTGTTTCTCTAATTCTAAGATATCAATATTTAATCATATTTTTATATTTCTTGCATTTTAAATAATTGGGTTTACGATTTAATCAAATAAACAAAATAAAAGAAATAGAACATTTATAAATTTAGATAAAAAACTAATGATTAGACTAAAAGTGTGAAGCTTTTAAATAGAGAAATACAAGCTCTCTGTCAAAATAAGCGATTAAAATTTTATTTAACATAAATACAAAATATTCAATGCACATAAATAAAATATCTAATCACCCCAATTATCAGTGTAACATTTAGAAATGTCAACGACCTATAGGATATTATTATATAAGTACTAATTCTTTAGTATTTATTCGTCGTATAAATATGTGTTCTGTATCTGTATTTATATTTGTGTGGACATACATTATATAGGTACCTACATATTTTCTTAATATCCACGAGTCAGGTATTTACAAAATAAAAATTTAATATATAACAATATATTTTAACTATATATTCAAATAAAAATACAATACATAAAATTTATAAATTTTAAACAAAATGTACATAATCCATTTAAGTAGTGTTGTATCACAATTTACAAAAAAAGTTAAAATTTTTTAAAAATAATTAACAAAAAATAACTCATTTAAAATTAATGTATTAGTATTTTAATCATTTTTCTAATTTAAATTATAGTATAACGATTATAGATATTTACAAATACAGATATTATGATACTCGTATCCGTCTCACGTATATTATTTGCTACCATTATTTACAGATATTTTTATAATATCCATTTCTTATCTAATTTTATCTATGAATACTCGTGTGTACAATTTTTTTTACTATCATTTCCATTATCGTGATGTTATAGTGTAGATTAAAATTTAATATTTTTTTAAATAAAGTAAATTTTACTTTCATTAAATTAACATTAAAGTTATTTGCAAGATGTAACATATTAAATTGTCTGTAAAGTAAGTCAAAAGAAAAAAAAAAGTTTATTTTTATTAGCAACTTTTCTTGAGTTTCACGCATGTTGCTTAGTAATCATATACCTTCAAATATCCTTCTAGTTGTAATAATGGCATGGCACCATGAAAATTACATAGTACACAATAAGGAGAGTATAGGTAACGGGAAAAATAAAAATAATAATATAGTGAATCTTAATAATTTAAAATAATTTATGGATAAGGTTTTCTCTTCCGAACACTTCAACTTTATTTTACTCATCATTTTTCTCTAAAATTTACTTATTAAATAAACCATTAAATTTAAATTTTACATGGTGTTTGAATTTTATATATATTAAATTAACAATTTGATTTTTCTATCTATATTTCTTTTTCCTTAATTAAAATTTAATATTTTTTAAATAAAGTAAATTTGACTTTCATTAAATTAACATTAAAGTTATTTGCAAGATGTAACATATTAAATTGTTTAAAAATTTCATGGGTTAAAATTTGAAATATGCTATATGTCAAATCAGGTCTCAAAGTAGACATTGACTCATTTTAACACGTATAACTTCTTAAATGATATTAACATTAACTTAAAAAATATTAACATTTAAATAAAAAAGCTATACAAATAAAAAATAATAAATTAAATTCATTTTTTATATTACTCAAAACAATAAATTCAAGAAAATATATAAAAAATTCTCAATAAAAGGTATAACAAATAATCATAAGATTTTGTTGTTTATTGAATGGGTTACAAAATAGACTATGAAGAAGTTTGATGAAGGCGTGCTATGTGCTGAGAGCGTGCCTATCATATCATAATGAATGTATACAGTACACACATATTGGAAGCATGATCTCTGCAATCTCTTCTTTGAAGATAAGGGAAACAGAATTGAATAAAAAATTTCTATAATACAAAAATTAAAAGTAATTATTTTTTCTCATTTTTTTTATTCAATAATATTAAATTTCAATTTATATAAAGATTAAATATGTTTTTGTCTTTAGTTAAAATTGGAATTAGTTCATTTTTGAAATTTTAGATAAATTTAGTCATCCATCTTTAATAAATGGATGAATTTAGTTCTTTTAATCATATTTCGTTAAGTTTATTTGATGTTTTAACCACATTTTTAAGTAAATATTGAAACGAAAATGAGTTAAATAATATAAACAACTTAAATACTATCATAAAATGTGTTTAAAACGTCAAATAAATTTAAAAAAATTTAATTAAAAAAACTAAATATACTACTTTTAAAATTAAAGACCTAAACTGGTCTAAAGTTTAAGAAATAATTATTTTTAATTTCTATCAAAAATTAAAGCACCAATAATATATTTAATCGTTTATATAACAGAAACGGAAAGTAATGATAGAAGATAGTTAAGATCAAAAATTCATGAAAGATCATTTTAAGTAGTTAAAAAATTTAATTAATGTTACTTTTTGATAAAGTGTGTGAAAACACGTCTATTAAAAAAAAATGCCTTTTTTAATAACCAAAAATGGTGGTGTAAGTTTCCTAACATGTTTGCTTTTATTTGAAGTGTGAAGTAAAATAGTTAACCTCTGGTTACTTTTTCCTCCATGCCTACATTTTTTTTCTTCAGTATTCCCATATTTTTCTTTTGTGACTCCATGAATATCAAAATTTATATCCTGTCTTTAAAAAATATTTTTATATTGTGTAATTTATTTATTTTTATAATTAAAAAATTTTATGAAAAAAATAATTTTTAAATTGTATGTTTAATTTTTTTTTCTTGAGGGCATCTATAGCACATCTTATAAAGTGTGACAACGAAAAAGGGTGACAAAAACAAGAATAATGGGGATATGAGAGAGAAGAACAGAGGGAGAATGCTGGAAAGAAAAAATTAAGAGAGAAAATGTAAAAAAATAAAAATAAAAATCATTCTGAAAATCGAAAACGTATTTCATGTATTTCAGAAATTTGTTTCCAAACACATTCATGGGCTCTGGAAAATTTGTTTCAAAGGATATTATATCTATCTTGGAAAGCTTGTTTCAGAAATTTCATTTCAATTTTTTTTTTTTCGAATCCATTTCATACTTTCTAGAAATTTCATTTCAAAAATTCTGTTTCGAAAATCTCATTCTAAAAATTATGAAAAACTTGTTTCGAAAATTTTTCAATATATGCAATCCAAAAGTTACTTGTATAGAAAGTAAAATGCCGATTTTGAAAATTTGAGGGAGTGTTATGAGAAATTGCAGAGATGCAGAAGTAAAAGCCTCTCTTTGTCTGTTAAAGCCCAATGGTTGTGATTTGTGTTGGCCCATTATTGTATCCCTCTTTTACTCCTGACATCCCTGCTTTTATTTAATTTCCATAACGCTTAAGAATTAATATTTTGGAAAATGATTGGGCTGAGTGTAGTTTTTTCATATATTTAGGTAGGATGATAAATAAATATCATAGTAAAATAAAAATGAAATAAACAATGAAAATGTTATAAGAAAATTGTGCTTAAAAAATGTTATGTTGTTAATATACTTTATATTTGCGAAAGCATAGGAGATTTGTAAATTACATTTTTTATCTGTCATTAAATAAATATTTTTCTATAAATTTGTTTAATAATTCATATTTAAGTGTATAGGTTATTACGCTATCTTTACGTGAACAGAGGAGACTTATTGCAACTTATACACAATATTTTTTGTTATTTTTTTAGAGTGATTTAAATAGTCTAATCATGACATAATTAGTTATATTTAGTGACATTTTATTAGCTTTCAAATTAAAAAAATGAAAACAAGAAATTAAATTTTTAAAAAGCTACCTAATTGAATGAAACTACCACAAATTATTAATTTTTCTAAAAGATGACCCCGAAACTATTTTTCAAAACGTCAAGATTAAAAATAGATATTTACGTTAAATAAACCGGCGTAAACATGTGTGTACATATATATATATATATATATATATATATATATATATATATATATATATATATATATATATATAAAATAAAAAAAAAAAATAATAATAAAAAAAATATAAAAAAAAAAAAAAAAAATATATATGTGTATATATATATATATATATATATATATATATATATATATATATATATATATATATATATATATATATGATATTAGTAATTGATGATTTTTTAATATTAATAAGTAATACAAAGTAAATATATATTTATTAAAGAAAGAGTGGAATAGATGAAGAAAATAAAATAAAATAACTGTTAGAAGAGTTTGATAAAAAATATGTAAAAATAACTATTAGTTTTTAAAAAATAAATAAATAATTATATCGTAAAGAATAAATTATAAATAAATAATTATTCAAAAAAAGATAATCATCTTTATATCTTTATATATAGATATAAAGTTTATACATAGATGTATAGTGATATTTTAAATATATAGTTATAGATACTTTAAACTTAATCTTTGAAATTAAAAGATAAATAAAATAAAATCATAAAATATAGTATTAGGAATCTCTTTCAACTTACAAGTAAGATATATTATCTAAATAAATAGATTCTAAATATAAATATTTAATTATCTCTTTAAATTTTAATTTCTCGTTTCCAAAAGATTAAGTCTTTATTCACTCTTCAATAGTTCAAAATTAAAAGTTTTAAAAGTAAAATTAATTAATTGTTTCACTTAATTATCTATTTATTTATCTATGTTTATATATTTGTATCTATATCTATATATTTATATCAATATATATTAATATTAATATCTATATTTATATCTTTAAGTGTATATATATAAATATGTTTGCTAAACTCATCACACTATTATGTGTGATTAATTCTCTCTTATTTCTTATCACAAGTAGCTTTGTTGTTCTCATAACTATCTCTCTTTTTCTCTGGTCGTCATTGCAATGGTAATGTTCATTCGTGAATTACTAATTTTGATTTTTTTGTGTGTTATTAAACTATCTTTAATTTGTTCTTTTAGGAATTTGCGGCTGTGCCACCCTGGTTAGAAGAGTTCTTGTCAATTACTACATTCTTCACTAAATGCGAAGAACACACGGAATATATTAGAAGGGAATGCAACATGTATTGCTTTGATTGTAGCAATAAACCATTGTGCTCACACTGTGTCAAATACTGTCACAAGAACCACCGAACAATTCAAGTGAGTGTGTAATCTTATTAAGTAGTTAATGGTATTTCTTCATTAGATTTTAACAATTTTGAAAGTT
>Ga0214543_1009423_pt1 | contig 15180 bp, 22 predicted proteins | sample CNSS2metaG_FD_160094 | JGI IMG/M metagenome (GOLD analysis project Ga0214543, IMG submission 160094) | Root nodule microbial communities from cowpea collected in UCLA plant growth center, Los Angeles, California, USA - CNSS2 | ecosystem: Host-associated > Plants > Roots > Nodule | place: USA... | reverse complement strand
TGTCCATCCCAGGTGATATCAACACGCGAAGATGTTCAATCTCGTTGTCTATCTGGTCGCACTTATTGCACATGTGCATCCCACCACTTCGAGCGGGAGCAACAAGCTCTCGGTCACCGATAGTGCCTCGGGATTCGGAAAGGTGATCAAACTTAAAGCCGATCTTCGAGCGGCGTTCCTAAAAAGTCATATGTCACCATCGGCTGCTAGATGACGCATCCAATGGCTTACGACCTCAAAGCAAAAACGCCGCCCGCTTAAATCAAGCGCAGGCGGCGGCTTACCAGCCCCGGGAGGGTGAGAGTAAAATCCCGATAAGGGTTTGTCTCCACTTGGCATGCTGAAGTTCAACACGTCGGTCAAGAACAAGACCAAAATTCAAGTGGGCGGCTGTAGTCCCGGTGAGGACATCCAGTTGTAAATCTCCCCGGCAACATCGATCTGCCGGGCTTTTCGCAGAAGCGCCGTGCGGCGGACGCCAGCAGGCATCCCGTTGGCCTGTAGGCGGAGATTGATCGCCTCTTGCGCGAGGCGGTATTCGAATGTCAGGGATTGTACTGGAGACCGTCTAGCCGGCATGTCTAACGCTCCGCTGCGGGGTTGAGCGGGAGCGCAGCTTGCGTCCACACCACCGATAGATGCTGAGGGCCGCTCGATGGTAATGGGACAGTGCGCCGCTATGTGCCGAATAGCGAGCGCTTTGTTCGTATCCTAGGCGGGAACATTTGCGATTGCTGGAGCTATCAATGAATTGTAACGGTCGAGCAACTCTCTTGCAATTCTCCGCCGCCTGTTTGCGAGCTTTTGCGACCCGCACTTGCGCCATGGCGAGGCCGGCACCGGAAGGCAACATGCCGAGAACGGCGCCTCCTCCATTGATATTGAAGCAAGAGCTGCAAACCGGTCGCCACTATTGCCGTTGCTGATCTCTGATCGTTTGGCTGATTGCTCGTTCCGCTGCGCTGACAGCTTCAGCCCGATTGAAGGCAATTCCGGTTCGGGGTGAGCGACCTTCCCGCTCAAACGACCACTTCCAACCGGGCGGATTGATCGTCTGGACCACAGTATATTTGACGCCCTGATGTTCCATGCACCATCATGACTCTGCGTGCTAAGCAACCGCGCGCGTCGACCAACCTCGGTCACTCAGCATCGTTTGGAGTCTTCTTCGAACGATCGACGCGGACCGCTGTGAATTCCGCTGGCCCGTCAAGCAGGCCTGCTTTCTAGCCGACTGGTCCTTAGAACTCGCGGAGCGGTCTGCCTTCCCATCCAAAACCGTGCCCGCCAGATGAAGAGCGCGCTTTCGATCGCGGCCAACTCTGCGAACTTTGGCATCATCGTCCGTCATCTTCAGGCTCTCTCAGTTGACGCGCATGTTCGGAAGCGAAACTCAGCAACCGCGGCAAATATTCTTGAGCTTCGCGGCGGTTCGGGCTTCCTCCGCAAGAAATGGATCCTTGTAGCCTGACGATGAGTCGATGCCAGCTTCGGCGGGCTTCCTGGCTTTTGGAGGAAATGCCGCATCGTAGCAGGAGAGGCGTGCGCTGATGCTTTCGATCGCGCGGCAGTTCGGTTCTGCGGCAAAAGCCGCTGGTGTGAATATGCCCAGTACTGATGCAAGCAAGAACGCCGCGGTGCATGTGCCGGTTCGAACCATCCTCACGCTGGACACTCCATGGCTATTTGGTTTTGCTCGCCCAGGTGGGGCTCTCGCCCGTCCAGGCCGGAAGAGCATCCCATTCGGACCAACGCATTCGGCGCTCCTCACCTCCGACCCTCACGAAAACAAAGGGCGCATCGTCCCGGCCAGTCTTCGAACCAACGAAGATTGCCGGAACCCCATAAGCGTCCCTGATGATTGCCGTGTTTGCCATTTCGGGCTCCCGTTTGGCTTGAACTGACTCAACCCCCCGGTTTGCAGTTCTGACGTAGGGTGATTGAACGGATACCGCTATAAAACGGCCGTCACCGCAATCAGCAGTGCAAGGAAGGCCGGTACCAATAAAGGTGGTACGAGCCACTCTCGAATGTCGAATTTGTCGGAATTTAACATCTGACCGCCTTCTCTTGGGTTGAGGCGGGAGCGCAACGCTCTCAGTCACCGATAACAGCCAAGTAGCGTGCGGTGATGCGAACCGTGTAGCAGCCTTCTAACCAATTAGCGAGATCAATCTCAGCCCGTTTGGTACTCAATCAGTGCTTACACAAGCTCGTCAGTCCAGACCTTGAAGCTGACGAGCGTGTTAGGTCCGAAAGTTTTGACGATCGGAACATCTGCCGCATCGCGGCCTTAGCGATCAGGACGCGGCCACTTCGCGGAGTGTTGTTGTCGTGCGTCGAATGTGTACCAGCGGCACCTGACAAAGACGACAGCCGCGTCATCACTGCCTGTTCTTGGTGCGGCGAACTGGCCGGCACTCCATATGCGTTGCGATCACCCTCCTGACGGGCTTGTTGCGCGACGAACTGTTGCTCTGCAGTGTCGGCTACTTGTTAACTGTGTGCTCTTACTGGCAGCTCCAGAGATCGAATCATTTACGCTTCGCGGCGGAGGATTAATTTCGGCGATCCTGCGCAGGCAATCAGCCTCCGACTCGTGAGGACCGGACACAAACGTTCCACTGACTTTGGTCGAATACCATCCGGAAACCACGCCGAGCCGAATGGATTCTTCCGACTTGACGTGCCGCGGTGAGAGATTCTGCATATAAACTCTTTCTGTTGAGAGCCCGAAATGGACTCCTGTTCGGTGGCCACCAGCTCGCGCCAGCTCAGTTCTCGCCGGCGAGCGGCGTGAGGTTCAGAAGTGCCGAGGCGACCAGATTCCGATCGTACATACCGGTCAGCGCCAGGATTCGCGCAAAGCTCGGGCACGTAGTGCGCCTTTGCCACGAGCCCGGGCTTTTCATGATAACAACCGCGAGATCGACCAGAAAATCACTGATGAGACCCGCTCGCATCATCCCGTTGCGCATCCGCGAGCCACAGCGCGGACGCACAAAGTAAGCCGTTGGCCTCTAAGGCACCGTGCGCGCTTTCCCAGCAAATAGCTATCGATTCTCACGCAGACCACTCGCCGCCGAATATCGCTCCGGCAATGTCTTGTATGTCGCTCGCGCGGACATAGTTGCAGAAGGTTGGTAGTCTCGAGATTAGACTGCTGGGGCCGAAAATAGAACAGAGGGCACTCATGAAATTCCGTCCGCTCCACGACCGAGTGGTGGTCAAACGCGTCGACGCCGAAGCAACGAGCAAGGGCGGCATCATCATTCCCGACAATGCAAAGGAGAAGCCCTCGCAAGGCGAAATCGTCGCCGTTGGCCCCGGCGGCCGCGACGAAGCCGGCAGGCTGACCGAGATCGACCTAAAGGTCGGAGACCGCGTGCTGTTCGGCAAATGGTCCGGCACCGAAGTGAGGATTGACGGCCAAGACCTTCTGATCATGAAGGAGAGCGACATCATGGGCGTGCTCGAGGTCAGCGAGTCCAAGAAGAAGGCGGCGTAATCTGCCGTTGTCCGATCCGTCCTGAGCAGCCGGCGCAGTCGGTCACTCGCAGGACGAGGTCAAGCCTACCAGATGATCTCATTGCCCAGACGTCCTTCGGGCCTGCGCATGAGCATCCGTTCCCAAGGGGATCATAATGTCCGCCAAAGAAGTGAAATTCGGCGTCGACGCCCGCGATCGCATGCTTCGCGGTGTCGATATTCTCGCAAACGCCGTCAGGGTGACGCTTGGGCCCAAGGGCCGCAACGTCGTGCTCGACAAGTCGTTCGGCGCTCCCCGCATCACCAAGGATGGCGTCACCGTCGCCAAGGAGATCGAGCTCGAGGACAAGTTCGAGAACATGGGCGCGCAGATGGTACGCGAAGTCGCCTCCAAGTCCGCTGACGCGGCCGGCGACGGCACCACCACCGCCACCGTCCTGGCCGCTGCGATCGTCCGCGAAGGCGCCAAGTCGGTGGCTGCGGGCATGAACCCGATGGACCTCAAGCGCGGCATCGACCTCGCGGTCGAAGCCGTGGTCGCCGACCTCGTCAAGAACTCCAAGAAGGTGACCTCGAACGAGGAAATCGCTCAAGTCGGCACCATCTCCTCGAATGGGGACACCGAGATCGGCAAGTTCCTGGCCGATGCCATGAAGAAGGTCGGCAACGAGGGCGTTATCACCGTTGAGGAAGCCAAGTCGCTGGAGACCGAGCTTGAGGTGGTCGAGGGCATGCAGTTCGACCGCGGCTACATCTCGCCGTACTTCGTCACCAATGCCGACAAGATGCGCGTGGAATTAGATGATGCCTACGTCCTCATTAACGAAAAGAAGCTGTCTCAGCTCAACGAGCTGCTCCCGCTGCTCGAAGCGGTTGTTCAGAGCGGCAAGCCATTGGTGATCATCGCTGAGGATGTGGAAGGCGAGGCGCTCGCTACTCTCGTCGTCAACCGTCTCCGTGGCGGCCTGAAGGTCGCGGCGGTCAAGGCTCCGGGCTTCGGCGATCGCCGCAAGGCCATGCTGCAGGACATTGCGATCCTGACCGGCGGCCAGGCCATCTCGGAAGATCTCGGCATAAAGATGGAGAATGTGACGCTTGCGATGCTCGGTCGGGCCAAGAAGGTGATGATCGACAAGGAGAACACCACGATCGTCAGTGGCGCCGGCAAGAAGGCTGACATCGAGGCGCGCGTCAATCAAATTAAGGCGCAGATTGACGAAACCACCTCGGACTACGACCGCGAGAAGCTGCAGGAGCGTCTGGCCAAGCTCGCGGGCGGCGTCGCGGTGATCCGCGTCGGCGGCGCGACCGAGGTTGAGGTCAAGGAGCGCAAGGATCGCGTTGATGACGCGATGCATGCGACCCGCGCTGCGGTCGAGGAAGGCATCGTCCCGGGCGGCGGCGTCGCCTTGCTCCGTGCTTCCGAGCAGCTCAAGGGCCTACGTACCAAGAACGACGACCAGAAGACCGGCGTCGAGATTGTGCGCAAGGCGTTGTCCTACCCCGCTCGCCAGATCGCGATCAATGCCGGCGAAGACGGCTCGGTGATCGTCGGCAAGATCCTCGAGAGCAAAACCTACGCCTACGGGTTCGACTCTCAGACAGGCGAGTACGTGAACCTTATCTCGAAGGGCATTATCGATCCGACCAAGGTGGTGCGTGTGGCGATCCAGAACGCCGCGTCCGTTGCGGCGCTCCTGATCACCACCGAAGCGATGGTCGCCGAAGTCCCGAAGAAGCACGCGGCTGGCGGCATGCCGCCTGGCGGTGGCGGCATGGGAGGCATGGACTTCTAAGTTCGCCGCTCAGGCACTCGCACAAAGGCCCGGCAGCAATGTCCCGGGCCTTGCATCTATCGGTCAACGTTTCACTATTCCCTGGAGATATTTCGTTATCATCGGTGCCAAGTCGCCGAATACTTCAGCGTGAGTCCAGCAAGGCCAACTCCTGCAGCTGTCCGTGCGGGTTCATTTCTTCTTCGCCTTGGGTTGCTTCTTTGGCACCGGGCTCGCTACGGCTTCCCGTGCCAGCCGCTCGGCCTTCAATCGCTCTCGATTCTGAGCAAAGGCCTTCTCGGCGAGCGCGTGCTCGGACATGGCCTTCTCCGCGTCGACTTGGCGGAAGGCCTTGCGTGCTTTACGCTCCGCTTTACTGATTGGTTTCGGCGGTTCGTATTCACCAACTATTTTTGTCATCTTTTTCGATCTGATGCTTCGCTCGTATGGGTTGGGTCAATTCTTGCTTTTGAGCCCGGCCTCTCGCGCCAGGCGCTCGGCCCTGAGACGTTTATGATTTTGCCGGAACTCCGGATCGGCGTGGCTATCCGCTATCGTTTGCCGCGCGCCAACGGGGTTTTGCGCCTTTCGGTCTGCCTCATCCGCGACCTGTTGCTCGGCGGAGCGCTTCAGTTTGGTCATTGCCAGATCCTCGCGCACCCACGGTTGGTCCCGGGCTATCCCGACATCGGCTGCCCAAATCATTTCTGGGCCCATGATAGACGTTTGTCGCACAGGCGGCGACTTGAAACTTCTTCCCCCCGACTGGCGGCCATAACCCTCGTTAGGGCGACTCACTAATCTGCACGCCACGTGGCAGCTGTGCTGACCTTGGATCGCTCATTCAAGTTCGGGGGCATCGCTTAATCGGCCCCCGTATTGAGCCAATTCATTCCAAAACCACCGAAATGGACGGAGGGCGCTTGTTGTAGAAGTGTTGTAGAACAGCAGGAAGGAAACCCACCAGAAGAGCAGCATCCAGGCTACAATAGGTTGATAACGCACGAAAATGAGATGGAGCGGGCCGAAGGGAATCGATCCCTCGTATGCTCCTTGGGAACCGGCGATTGTAGAGACGCGCTTACCGACGAAGATCATCTCAACCGCGGTCTTCATGTTGTCGTAGATGCCGCGGGTGCAGTTGCCTTTGAACAGGTCGAACACTAGGTGATGATCTCAACCGATCGGTTCAGGCAGGAGATTCGGTCTCGATTGGACGCAGCCGCAGCTGAGGGAGGCTGCAGTCTCATCATCGATGCCAAAGAACTCTATCACGCCATCTGCAAGGGTCCGGTCTCCAATAGATGGATGATCTTCTGCTGTAATGCCATGCGAGCTGAAATGGCAGAACTCGACAATCTGATTTTCGACTACGCGAACGATACGTTGCTAACCGTGAATTACAAGCTGCCGCGCAATTCGCTCGACGAGTGAAATCGGAGCGCCGTCGCTTCGAGCAATACAAACGAGCGCGGGCTTCTCAGTCGATTCTGCGCCTCGCTGCCACCGCGAATCAGCCTCTTTGCGAAGCGAACTCCTCTCCATTGATGGCGCGATCCAAGGCATCGACCAGCACCTGAATCTCGACAAACTTGTTGCGTGCCCGCTCGGCCTTGTCCCAATCGAAGGGAGCCGCCAGCACCTTCGCATGCGCGTCCCTTTCCTCAATCATGCGCTCACGGGCTTTCCTCAACGTATCAAGTCGTTCACTCATTCAAACTTCCTGCTGTTTCAAGGGATGAATGGCGCCGCGCAAGCCGCGGCCAGCTTTTGATCGTTTGCATCGGCGCCCAATCCCGATAGTCGCGAGATTGGAGAAGGTATCCGACACTGCGCACGGCAGAACGATGCAGTCATTACGCCCGATCGCCACGCGGGTCTACACCATGGCATTACCAACTAACGACCACGCGCGCGAGAGCGTAGCTTAGAAACAGAGACGCGCCATTTTGTGAAGGGGCTTGTCATGGGCCAGTTGAGGCGACGGGTTAAACACTCGCTGAGTTTCGAAGAACGATTGGCGGAAGAGGCCAAACGTTTTAGGGATGCGGCTGAAAAGGAACCACCGGGAAGCACGTCTCGGGAATTGCTTCTCCGAAGAGCGAGGCAAGCGGAGGCGGCATCCCACCTGAATGATTGGCCGCGCTCCCCTGGCTTGCAGCCGCCCAAATGAGCAATCAGAAGCTTGTTCTTGTTGGATCGGGTGCGAAGCTTTCAATGATATCGCTCGATCTCGCCGATCCAGATGAAGCACTGGCAATAGCAAGACGCATCGCCGAGCACACCGGGCGTACCGTAATCGTCCGGGGATGCCAACGGCGAGATTTTTAAGACGGTCCAAGCGCCCCGCAAGAACTAGGCGCGACCTGGATGCGGCACAGCCTGAAAGTCCTGCCACGCAACGCGATGAGAAGCTGCCAAGCTTTACTGCTTCGTTGTGCTTCTGTCGAAGATGAACGCGGCTTGAAACACACGCTCGATGTCCGTCCGTACTTCGACCGCAACGTCCTGTCGTATCGAGGCAAATTCCTTCGCTAAGCCAGCCAGCGACTGGGCGGCCTCCACCTCCGCCTCTTGCTGAGTATCGAAGTCCAAGCCTTCCTCGTCCGGCCAAAGGCCAGCGTCGTCCCGGATGTCGAAGTAGTACCGGGTCATGGTTTGGTCCTTCGCTTAGAAGGGCAATGCAACCTTTGTTAAGTCGTTCCTATCCGCATCGGCTTAGCAAATCGATCGGGTTTCAACAATCTCAGCAGGTTTCGACCGCAGGTCGTTTAACGCGCAATCCCGTCGATTTAGCTCGTCTCGGCCATGATTCGCCTAACGCCTACAGCTGACCTTGGGGGATCCCCTTCGCGAGCTTCCCTTCGGGCCATAAGCAAGCATCCGGTACGGTTGCGTTGCAGGTCCGCTTAGGCCCGGCCCACGACGGACCTTCTAACCGCCGAGCCGAGCTTCGCTCATGGTGAGTGTGATTACCGCTCCAGTGGGCGGCCAACTCGCCGATATAGCCCCGCCGAGTTGATCGCGGAGACTACTCATAAGTAGTTTGGTTCCGAATCCTGACGGACCGGACGGCTTATGAGTTAACGGTCCACCACTTTCGCTCCAAATGAGCTCTACCGCTCCCGCGCTCGCGCAGCATTTTATGTCAAGCGCACCATTCGCAGTCGAGAGCGCTCCGTACTTGATCGAATTGGTGGCCAGTTCGTGCACGACCAGCGCAAGGGCTGTGGCAGCTTTTTCCCCTACCAGCAATCGGGGAGTGCTGATGCGAACCCGCTCTGTTTCCGAATGCTTGCTTGCATATGGATTCAGCAGCGTATCCAAAAGGTGTCCAAGCGGAGCTGCCCGATTCTGTTGGCTGGCATCAGGGCGAATCATGTCGTGGGCATTTGACAGGGCAAATATGCGCTGGTGCAGGTCCTGCACCATCTCTTCTTTTGTGGTCGCCGAGCGGGCCGATATCATTGCCAGCGCAGAAGTGATTGCAAAAATATTCTTCACCCGATGATTCATTTCGCCCGCAAGCATTTCGCGAGCCTCTTCTGCTTTCTTTCTTTCGGTTACGTCGATGAATACGCCATACATGACCCTTTCGACAATGCCTTCATCGTCACCCCTGCCTCGGGCCGATATCCAACGGACTTCATTGTCACATAGAATACGAAAATCTGTTTCATAGGCTCCGAGCATATCACGCGTCGCGGCAAAGGCAGCTCGTACTCTATCAAGATCCTCGGGATGGATACACGCAGAAAGCGCTTCGAAAGTAATCGTTCCGGTGTTCGGAATCCCCCAAAGGGTATATCCCCGCTCGTCTAGCTCTAGCTGATCCGTATCGACGTTCCACGACCAGAGAGCGATGCCCGCCGCGTCTGTCGCGATCCGGAGCTTGTTGACGTCCCAGACTAAGCCGGTCATCTGCTGTCACTTGCTCCAACGTTTTCAGCTTCGTTGAGGAGCCGGGAAACCGCAGTGATCAACTGTGCTGGGGCAAATGGCTTGGCCAGGATGATGCTGTTTGGCACCCCGTTCGAAGCGTACTGATGCCCGCTGTCGCCGGTCATGTAGACGACTGCGAGCCCCGAGTTGAGCTCGCGGGCACGCTTCGCGATGTCCCAGCCCGTGCTAGGTCCCGATTCTAGATTTATGTCGGTCACCAAGGCTCGATAGGCGGCCTCCGGCGCCTCAAGCATGGCGAGTGCATCGGTACTTGTGGACGCCTGGGCGACTCTGAAGCCGCCATCCACGAGTGCTTCGCCGAGAAGGTCATGAACGAGCGCATCGTCCTCGACCACAAGCACCACAACAGAATTTTCCACGCGAGACTCCCATGCCTTGGGCGGCGGGAGCAGTGCGGTCAAAACCGCTTCTCTCAAGCGCTGACTGCCAAAAATTGTCATCAGCGGCTCAATCGCTTAGCACCCATGACAGTTAGATTCAATGAGAAGCCACTTATGGAACCAACCCAAGCTCTGATCTTCCAAGCTCTGCTCAGGGCCAATCGCGTCAAATTTGGTCGCAATCTCGGAGCGTGCGTTCTTAGTTCGTCTTGCGACGTAGCTTCTGGATAAGCTCTCGGAGATCGGCGGCATATTCCTCGATGACGCGCCGCGCCTCCTCCAGCCGGGATGGCTTGGGCTCTTTCACCTCGCTCTGTTTGTCGTGCTCAGACATAGCGAAATGGTCGTCCCGGGCCGGGCCAGACCGTTGAGTTAGATCAATGGAGACGGACCCAACTAAGACGGCCCTTACGCTTCCCAGATCAACTTGTGGCATTCTCGGCAACGATAGACGTTCACTAGGGTGCCTTTGGTTGTGTCCGGAAGCGTGAGATAAAACCGAGGGACGCCATCGCAGATCGGACAATGGCTAGGCGGCTCTCGCGGTGGCAGAGGCTGCCTCGGCGTACTCATGGCGCACCCCTCGAAGGCGGGAGCGCGCGTCTCTCTCAGTCACCGGCACCTCACGCGCAGGGCCAAGTTCGGTGATGCCGCCAGATTAAGGTTCCCGTTCTCGGTTGGTTGCTAACTAATTTAGGGCATGGCCATGAGCTGCTGCCGGTTTGATGGACACCAAGCGCAGGGCGCCTACGTGGCCCGGGTCGGGGGCGACGAGTTCATCGGCATCACCGACGAGATCCCCTTGCCTGCAGGCGCGGAAATGCTGGCCACGCGGATGCGCGCGCAGTTCGAGCGGCCGATCGAGGTCGACGGCCACGCCCTCGAGATCGACCTCTGCGTCGGCGTCGCGCTGTATCCGCGAGACGCCGACAACGCCGTCTCGCTGCTGGCCGATGCCGCCCTCTATCGCGCGAAGCATGAGGGCAGAGGGGCGATCCGGCTCTTCACGACTGCCATGGATCAGCAATTGCGCGAGCGCCGGGCGCTGGAGCACGATCTGCGGGTGGCTGTCGAGCGGGGCGAGCTCTTTCCGGAGTATCAGCCGCAGCAGCATAGGGACGGCACGCTGAAGGGCTACGAGGCGCTCGTGGCGCTGGCGCCATCCGGTTCGCGGCGTCATTCCGCCCGGAGAGTTTATTCCTGTCGCCGAGCAGAGCGGCTCGATCGCGCAGATCGACGACTGGGTGTTGATGGAAGCGTGCCGGGAAGCGGCATCATGGCTCCAGCCCCTTAGGGTCGCGGTCAACGTCTCGGCCGCGCAGTTTCGCCGAGACAATCTGGACGCGCACGTTCGCAAGGCGCTGCGCGAGAGCGGCTTGCCGGCATCACTACTCGAGCTGGAAATCACCGAAGGTGTCCTGATCGAGGACATCGCGCGCGCCAAGAGAACGATACAGTCCCTCAAGGCGCTCGGGATCCAGATGGCCTTGGACGACTTCGGAACTGGATATTCTTCGCTGTCGTACCTGGAGGCCTTCCCCCTCGACCGCATCAAGATCGACCGCTCGTTCGTCGCCGCGCTCGGCCATAGCGAGCGGTCGCTCGCCATCGTCCGGGCCGTGATCGGCCTCGCCCACGGACTTGGCGTGCCGGTGCTCGCGGAAGGGATCGAGACCGAGGCGCAGATGTCGCTTCTGCTGCAAGAGGGCTGCGATGAGATGCAGGGCTATCTGATCGGCCGGCCCCGAAGTCTCGCTGCGCAAGCGAGTCCGACGAGCGCGCCTGAGCCAGAGTTGGAAGAGGCCTCGTAGCGGGCATACTTTTGGGCCTTCTCGGCGACTTCGTTGCGAACTCCGTGGTCGCGTGCACATCGGCCGGGCCGGCTGAAAACCGCAAACTGAACTGAAACGGACTCAGTTCCTCGTTAGAGGCTTCTGCGGTTCTTCCGCCATGGACGCAATGTCATCGGGAGGAAGCTCCCCGGTCCGGTCCTTAAGGTCGGCCGCCCGCTGAACCAAGCCAGCCGCAACCGATGGGTCCTTTGTTGTCCTCGCCATACGCAGCAGCGTGGCTGCTGCCTCACGGGCGAAATAGTTAAAGCGCGACACGATCTCGACCGTCCGACACATGACCCCCGGTGCATGATTCCGGAGCGACCATTCCGTTCCGCCTTGGGTGCAAAAATGTACACAAGCAGCAAAAAGGCCTCAGCTCGGGGCTGGTGCAGCTGAGGCCTTCGTGTGTCGGCATCACGTTGTCGAGGCGTGATCCAGGATCACCAACTTACGATCTTGGCTCCGGGTTCCCGTGCCGCGAGCGGCATCAGCCAAGAAGCCGAAGAAGGCGTCAGCCGGCCAAAAGAAGATGCTAATGCCGATCGAGGGGCAAGAAGCCCGAGGACCAGCGTGACGCACGCGAAAAGGCCTCGCGGAGGGGGTACACAGGTCACGCGCGACCGACGTCCCGAATTGCTGCACGAGCGAGGGAACGGCACCTTTCCGCAGGCGGTTTGAAATCCATGAACAGGCTCTATCCGCTGGTTCTGGAGCACTCGCTTCCGGTGGCGAACCTGCTCGCGCAGAAGCAACAGCTGCTCGAGCGACTGGAGAACGATCCGAGCCCGAACGAGCGCGATGATATCGAGAGATTGCTCGCCAAGATCGAGACCGCCCTGACGTGGCTGGTGTCCAACGACCCGGTCGAGGAAGGCGGACGACTGTAGTTCTTCGACAGACGGACTTCTTGGAACGTACTCAGTCGTTCAGCTTTTCCCACGGCACGACATTCAGCAAAGGGCTGGGAAGGTCGGGAGGAGATTTCGATGAGAGCGACGGCATCGGCGATCGCGCTTGCATTCGCTGCCTCAGCATCGGCCGTTTCGGCGCAACCGGTCAGGTGGACCACCTACAGCATTCCTCAGACCGGCACCTCGGTCGACTTCCCGTCCTCGATCTTCACCGAGGAGGCGGGTCGACCGGATGGATTTGGGCAGCGCTTCCGGACCGCCGACGGCCGCGCCGACATCACGATACAGGCCGCCCCCAACGTCGCCAACGATTCGCCAGCTGCCTTCCTCGCGAAAAAGGGTCCACCGTCGCGCATTCAGTACAAGCGGGTGACGCCTCGCTTCTTCGCGGTTTCCAGCTACAAGGGCGACAAGGTCTGGTACGACCGCTGCAACTTCGTCGGCCAGATGGTTCATTGCGTGCTGATCAATTACCCCGCCAGGGAGGAGCACCACTGGGACGACATCGTCACGCGCATCAGCCTGTCACTTCGCAGCAAGTAATAGTCCGAATCGACGCGCCGCTCTGATCGGAGCGACTATGCCGACCCAGGGCCGATGCCCCTCAGGATGGCCTGACGCTCCTGGAGACTTAGGGAGACATCCGCCTTCATGACCCCGGATTCCTACGGTTCGAGCGCTCCGGGATCGTTTACGATCCGCGATTATATTTCGGCCCATGAATGTCGAGTACGACCCCGAGCGCGAGGCGGTCGCGGCGATGAAGCTCGCCGCGGAAGCCGATGGAGCCGAACGGCAGAGATGGATCAACGCCGCACTGGCGTGGATCGAACTCACTCGTCTGCGGGCCCCGTTCGGCCGCGAGCCGCGAGAAGAGACGGCCTAGTCGTCGGAGGAGCACTCCGGGCAAGTATCGCCGATCGAATCCAGTACGTCCCTTACTTCTGCGACGCCATCGTCCGGAGAGATGCCAGAGGGTGAATCCTGGCGGGCGAGATCGAAGGCTCGGTCGCGGGCGTGCGGGTCCGCACGGTCCTGCATCCAACCGTGCTCCCCGCACTCGCGGATGGCGCCGGCTTCCTGCAGAATCGATTTCGCCCAGCCCCGCAGCGTCCGGGTCGCGGGCCGCCTTTCCTTGAACATCAGCATCGAAATCGCTCTGGCCTTCGACGAATCCTTGTCGGCCGCCGTACGTTCCGCGCTGCTACCACAGCCCAGGGATTCGAAATCAACGGGGCTGCGCTTTTCCACTTGTTCCCCGCTGAGCCGGCACAGGAAGAAGGCGTCCGTGCGCCCCATTGAATCGGGAGTGCGAGTTGCGTGGAGTTGGACCGATGACCGCGGAAAAGCAGGTGCTGGAAGCCGTCGAGCGCGCCCAGGCCATCCTGGCGAGCTACGTGGAACCGGGCGAGCGGGACTGCGAGCGGACCATCAACGATCTTCTGGACGTGCTCGATCGCGACCAGGTCGTCGCCGCTGTCGAGGAGCTCGAGAGGCGCCGAGAGGCTGTCGACGAACTGCAGCGCCTGCTCAAGAGCGGTGCGCCTTCGTGGAGCTCTCCGCCCCGGAATTCGGTCGAACCGGACCTGCCGCCGATGCCACCTGACAAGCGGCCGCAGGATCCCGGGATGGACGGAAGCGACATGTGCTTCGAGGGCTATCGTATCGTGACCCGCGAGCACGCCGGCGAACATCCTGACACTATGCCTCAAGTGATCGAGGTGACAGACGCCGAAGGGCGCAGGGCGGCGTACGTGCGCTCAGCCGCGACGGCAAGGTGGTGGACAGCGCGGCCGTCGTGGAGAAGAAGGACTGCAAAGACGGCGGCTGAAGCTCAGGCTCCGAGGTGAAGCCGGTCCACCCCACGGCCATGCCGGTGATCCTGACCACCACGGAGGAATACGACGTCTGGATCCCGCCCCTTGGGACGAAAGCAGCGACCGCGAGTCAGGAGCCGCTGCTCCGCCGCAAGCCCGACCTCAAGAAGGTCATCGCGGGCACGGGCATTGAAACTCTCGGCCTGCCATGGCAGGTTAGAGCTACCCTCGGGGCTACACCCTGGGGCTACACCAGAGACCTCTGGCGTGCAGTAAGGCCTGATTTTACGGGGCTTTCTTGAAGCCGTTTTATTATGGCGGAGAGGGAGGGATTCGAACCCCCGATAGGCTTGCACCTATGCCGCATTTCGAGTGCGGTGCATTCAACCACTCTGCCACCTCTCCTGAAGGCGCCATATTAGGAGCTGGGCCCCTGTGGTTGGGGGCGTTAATAGGCGAGGATGGCGGGCCAGACAAGGCGCGAAAGGGGAAAATCCGCTGCCTCTTTTCGCCCACTATCCCGCTTTGGGAAGGAACTGCCATGGAGCATCTGACGGTCACCGCCAATGGCGCCAAATTCCACGTGGCTCGTGCCGGAAGCGGCAAACCGCTGCTTTTGCTGCATGGCTGGCCGGAATTCTGGCTGACCTGGGAGCCGGTGATATCGAGGCTTTCGGACCGATTCACGCTTGTCGCGCCTGACCTCCGCGGCTTCGGCGACAGCGACAAGCCAGGTGGACCTTACGGACCGGACGGCCATGCCGCCGATATGCTGGCGCTGATGGACCGGCTCGGCATCGACCGATTCGGCGTCGTCGGCCACGATGTCGGCGGCGCTGTCATGCAGCCGCTGGCCCGGCAGGCGCCCGAGCGGATGGCGGGCCTCTTCTTCTTCGATTTCGTCTATCCCGGGATCGGGCCGCGCATGGCCGCGCCCGATAGGCTCAACCACATCTGGTACCAGTCCTTTCACCAGATGGAGATGGCGCCACAGCTCATCGGTGCGAGCC
>Ga0214543_1009419_pt1 | contig 15184 bp, 5 predicted proteins | sample CNSS2metaG_FD_160094 | JGI IMG/M metagenome (GOLD analysis project Ga0214543, IMG submission 160094) | Root nodule microbial communities from cowpea collected in UCLA plant growth center, Los Angeles, California, USA - CNSS2 | ecosystem: Host-associated > Plants > Roots > Nodule | place: USA... | reverse complement strand
TTTCACTTAGTAAAAAGTTAATACTTTCACAATTTTCTCAAAAAAAAATCACAATTTTTTTTAAAATAAGAAAAAAAAAAAAAAAAAAAAAAACAGAGAATAAACTGCAGATATCATAGCTTATACCACAGAGTTAACACATGCAAGCATAACGAAATTTCAAATGAATCCAATTATTGTTTGTTCAAAACAAACATCCTCGTGCATTGATATATTACATTTTTTAAGAACGTGCACTGAATAGTTTCCTACTTGCGTCATTGTCAAATAATGATTCAATTTCTATGAGTAAAGCATATTCATCACATTAAAAATTCTAGATCTCTTAAGAGAAAATAAATAAAACTGAAAAAAGAAACAGGGAACAACTGAATTTATAAAAAGCTTGCAGTAAAATGATTCTTACCAAGCCAACGGTTGCTCCAACACATTTAAGAACTTCTCTCCTTCTCCAATGGAACGGCTCTTCACCAGCAACATCGCTTATGGTTTTATTACAACAAACGGAAACCTGAGACCACATTAAAAACATAAGCAAACAACGGTTATAACTGACATACAATAAGTAGGAATGAGTTGAAGTTAAAAATAATTGAGGTTTTCTTTGTCATCTCAATGCAAAATTTCAAACCATTTCTCATAATTCATGAACAATGCCGCTTAACAGCATCCATGAACTTGGGAAACCAATAACTGCAACTGCATTGTGTGTTGAAAGACACTGGTAGAGCAAAGAGAAAACTTACTGAACGAGGGTGGTATCTGGTGGAGGGTGGTGTATCATTAGCAACGAGTGAAAGCAGAGAAGGGCAAGTTGAGAGGAAGGAGACACCCATTGCTGCCACCACAACTATCTTCTTTGGTGTCTCTAGAGAAAGAGAGAGAGATGCAAAACCAGAAAAATGAAAGCTTTGGAAAGTTATGCAAAACCAGAAAAATGGAAGCTTTGAAGTTATGTGGAGTGAAGAAGGTGACACGATACGCGTTATCCAGAGAAATCTGCACTCATTGGACCATCTGGTATGTGACCCAATCCTCAAATCTTTGACCTCTCCAAACCAAACCAACAATGTAGTAAAATCATATGGAGAGTACATTACATTCACACTTGTATTTTACATTTTAAATTTTTATTTCTAGGAAAAAATAATTGAGATTAACTTAAAATATAGTCAATAAAAGAGTAGAGGATAATCGATCCGAAAAAATTCATGAGCTGATTGTAATCATTTTTTTTATATTTTTTTTAAGTCTATTTATTTACTCAACTGAAAGTTTAATTTAGATTTTGGATTGAAAATTATTAAATGAACTGTGTCATTTTTCCTATTTAATCATTATATTATATATTTAGAACTATTGATTGATTATAAATAAATTAATTATGCATATTTACAATACATTTAAATTTATTAACATATGATATCGAATTTATATTATAATTTTTAATAGTAACATTATGTAATTTATTTATAAATATGTGATTATCGAATTATTTGAATATATAAAGATATTATTAAAAAAATAATATATATATATATATATATATATATGTGTGTGTTTCATAATTTTTTATTAGAAAATGTTTAATAATTTATAAAAAAATTGCAAAAATCATTTATAAAAAGAAAAAAAATCAATCGAAATCAAATGATAAAATGTTAGTTATTTAGTTTAAATTTATATTAAATCAATTTGTTTTTTTTTCTTTAGTTTAAATAACCTTTTGATAAAAGATCGAATGATATGAAGCCCTGAACAACTCTAAATTAATAAAATGTTCTATTTTACAATTTTAACAAACCACAACCAATTGTGATATGATATTTGTTATTATATTCATCTGTAAATATTTTTTATTAATGAAACCTTTTAAGTAAATTAGTATAAAGTTATTTTGTTGTTTACTTTTGTGTACTCTGATCAAAAAATTAAGTCTATTGTTCATTAGAAAGTTTAGGTTTTCATGTGTCGCGACGGTACGAATTTTTTAAATATGCATGATATTATATTAATAGATGATGATAATATAATATTATTAAGTTAATATATAAAATAAAATTATATTTATTAAAGTGAAATATATAAGAAAAGATGAGAGAATAATTGTTGATAAATAAATAAAAAAATTTATAAAAATAACGGTCGATTTTTAAAAATTTAATAAATAATTATATTTTAAAAGATAAAATTGGTATTTTGAAATGTGAACACAAAAGAGAAAATTTTCTTTATATATTGTTATAGATATATAGAGACGGTTGTCCCAAGATAACTATACATTTGAATTAAAAAAATAAATGTAATATTTGTAGTCAGTTGACGGTATATCTATTTTAAACTTGAATATTGTTATTTTTATTGTTAATTGTAAGTTAGACCAGCATGTCAATTTCGCACTTCTTTGTAAAAAATTTTGCACTTGCAAAAATCATCTTCGTCATCTTTGCTTATCCTTAAAAGTCATCTTTTGTTTTCGCAAGCACCTCTTGGTGGAAGGCATTCTCATGTGTAAGCCATCTGTAAGTTAGTTCTCATAAGCCTTTGTTCTCCTCGTTTTCTCTTTTATTTTCTCTTAAGTCATTTCAAATTTGTTTTTTTTTTTTTTAATTTTCAACTTCTTATAACCCTTATTTTCATCACTTTTTGTCAATTTCTTATTACTCCATGCTGCACACGGTGACTTTCAAATTTGTTTGTGATTTCAAATAATCAAACAAATATGAAATTGATTGTTTACTCCCTACTACACAGCGATTTCGTGGTATGTGATTTTTTAATGCTTCTTTCTCCCTTTCTTCTACTGTTTTTTCTCGCTAGTTTCTAAATTTCAAGTTTGTTGTCATTTTCTTCATTCTATTTTCTTACAAATTTGAGGTACACTTTTTGTTTTTAAATTTCACACAATTATCGATATAATTTTTAACTCTCTTTTGATCTTCTTCTTCTTAAAGAAATGTGGTCTTTCTACTAAACGGTGGGAGGAGTGTTTTCCGATCATAGTTTGATTTCAAGGTATGTAACTTCTTACTCTATTGATTTTCCTTTTTTCCCTACTAAAACCATAACCACTATGGATAATGATTTATCTGACTCCTAAAATTTGACTACAATTTTACTCCTTAAGTTGGCATGTGATGTGGCCGTAAACCTTAAAGCCCATTTTCCTCCTCTATCCATTGCATTTTGTAAGTCATTCAAAATATCCGAACTAATAAGATTTTGATTAGATCTTATGAAATACCGTCTCTAAGCCTTAATCATATTGTAAAAATCAACTAGAAATTGTTGGAATAGCCTAAGCCTTAATCATATTGTAAGAATCAACTAGAAATTGCTAGAATAACCTACATGAATTCGGTATGTTACCAAACTCAATTTCTCTTTCTTGAATTCTAAAAGCAATGAACCCTCTTAAAGAAATGTGGATTCTTTTACAACTTTCATTGAATTTATGCAACTCTCTAAAAGGAATATCTTCTTTATAATCATCCTCTCAATATGAAAACATTAAAGGATATTGCAATGGAATGAAACATGTATGTTGTAACATCCCGTCAGGATATTACGGATTTTAATAATAATTAAAATAAAATAAACAGTTTTCATTTAATAATACCTCATTTTCCAAACATGGGAAATTTAAACTTTTATAAATTCCAATGATAAAACCAAAATCCATAATTATAAAAGTGGGATAATCCAAAAATATCTCATAAAAGTTTACGACTTATGCCAAAATCATAAAACATGAAAATATATAAACTCCCAAGCTTTTCCCCGCTCCGTGGCTAAGCCTCACCAGCACCACCTACATCAACATCATCTGCTCACGTGTACCGCACACACGATCATCGCCAAACACAAGCAAATATGGTGAGCTTAACAAAATCAACATACAATTATATTCATATACATAATATATATATATATATATATATATATATATATAAGTCACTTATATATTTCATGCAAACACCCCAATTAAAATCCCTCCTTTAGTTCTATATCACCTGGCCACAACCAGGTCAATAGTGTTCTACCTTTTTTAGTGATTACCCCGAGGTGACTTACTGCCATACCTATTGGCCACAACCGATAGAGCACGTGCGGGGACCATTGCTACGGATCATACACCGTAACGCCAGGTAGAATTCCCAAATGCGTACATAGTTCGTAACGTCCCAAGACTACCAAACTCGTTAGCTATTTACCGAGGAGGGCAATCTATCTGGACCTATCTGTACTGGCCACAACTAGCAAACTCACACAGACAACACTCGCCAACCCGAGCTTAACTCAAGAGTTTCTCGTGTTCATCCGCTATCCCGAGCTCAACTCGAGGGATACGTTCCGAGCTCAACTCAAGGAACACCAGCAATCCCACCTTTGCATCATCATCAAAAGCCTTGTAGATCATGCATGTAGGATCCAACAACTCAAGGCTGCAGCACCAAAATCGCTTGGCGGGGGACATGTACTGCTAGGCGCTGCCAGCTTCCAGACGGCCTGACGGGGGACGCGTACTGCCAGGCGCCAAGCGCCTCAGAATCTCCCAACGTTGCAAACACCGCTGGCGAATCCAACCTCACCGCTAGGCGCACTCGTTCCAGAGCCCTTTGACCTTGTAGACTTTGCCTGGCGGAACGCTCACTACCGTCAGGCGCCATACGTGCAAGTCCCCTTTGAATGACCTCTACCGCCTGGCGGCTTACCTATTGCCGCTAGGTGCCATGACAGTATTCGCGCAACGATAGTTCTGGTTTAAGTTCAGTTTTCCTTTCTCATGTCCTCACTCACAGGTTCACCCAACCAGTTCATGGCCATATCCTTTGGACTCCTAGAGTGCTTACAACTTACAATCACTAGCACAATTCCCACATCATTAGTTTCTAAGTTCAGGACATTATTAGTCATTCTTGGTATCACCCATTCTCAACCCAACCACATATACTCTAAAACTGATATGAACACCACTTACCAATAAAGTGAACCACTACTGATATCACCCCCAATCCCCATGGTCAGATTTACTTCACGATATTGTTCCATTACAATACTTACAATTTTAAGTGGATTCCCTCCAATCACTTAGAATTACTCATAAGAATTCCTACTTCTCATATACTAACACATAACAGTGCATTCCTTGTGTTGTCCAACTAGTTACTTATAATTTTCATACTTATTATACTAATTACCTTCCCATGTTTTCCAGCATCTACCACTTTATCGCATCAAACGTAATGGAGTAATTTCCTACTTCTTATTTGCACCACCATCACCAGGGGTTGTGTCCAAATACCATTTGTAACTCCACACTCAACAAGAACCTGACCATCCCAAAATCGCAGACCCATCAAAAAATTTGCAGTCTTTCCAAAAGTAGTTGTCTTTGAGACGGCGCCTGGTGGCAGGCCTCGTGCCGCCAGGCGATGCATAAGAAATTCTGGAAAAATCCAAAATTTTCCCCTCCTTGCGTGATCTCCAACAGACCATCTAGTTAATCTTCCTCCTGCTCAATTCTTTCAGTCTTAATGCGGTTTCACCTACCCTCAACTAGTGTATTTCCCGCACACAACCCTTCCCAAATCAGGTTAGAATTCCAACCCCAATTGGTCCCGTAAAATCAGACCTCAACCATTCCAAACCCTAAAGCTCATGTACAATGTTCCATCAAATTCCACCATCAATTACACTAACAATCAAAGAAATACAACGTCAGATCATCTCTTAAGACCCAACTCTTACTTTCCCTCCGAACAAAATCATGTCAAAACACACAGATTAGCAAAAATCGAGCCACAGACCCACGTCGCCTAGTGGTTCAACCAATCCTGCCAAGCCCTTCATCCAAAAACCCAAATCTGGGTACACTGCCATGCATCACCTGGCGGCCACATGCTCATCAGGAACCCAAAAACAAGCCAATTTCAATGTGTCACCTGGCGGCTATGAATAGCCCGCCAGGCGGTTTCTGGAAAATTTCTAGAAACGCATATTTCAATGCAAACAGAAAAAAAAACCAACATATACATGCTATTATCATACAATTACGCGTAAAATTACAGATAGAACGATGTTCAGCTCCCCTAACCTGGTTTCCTTTGCTAAACCTTGACACTTGAAAAGTTCTCCCTTGATCACCAAAGACCCTCCTTGGTTCTTCTCAATTCAGCCCCTAAAGCTTTCCTTAATCCTCACTACTCTCTAATTTTCATGCTCTGTTCTCTCACCTCAATGGCAGCCTTGCAAAACCTTTCTCCTAACCTAAATTTTACCTTTTAATGGTGCCTTAATATGGGTTAATGGCATAAAAACGAAAATGGTTTAATGTGGGTGTTTATTACCATTCATGGTTGTATTATAGACTGTTTTTCAGCCACCTCTAGGCTGCCATTCAACTAGGGTTTCCCTCAACTTTTCATATTCAAGCCAAAACTAAATTACACAACAATAAAGTATAATTCGAGTTCTACAAGGTTTGAACCCACCACCATGCCATTGCCAAATCAATGCTAAACCACCATGCCAATTCATGTTTCTTGGTAACTAATATAATTCAAGGATTATATCATTCCACCACATGATCATCATATATTTAAAACTAATAACAAATTAATAACACACAATTGGCATATATAGGACTCGAACCCAAGTCCTCTCACACGATTAAGTACTCCCAATCACTTAAGCTAGTACTTTTCCACATCATACAAATTAGAATTTAATGTCATAAAGGCTTTTCCTACCTGCATTTATTAATTAATTAATTATTTAATTAATTAAATTCTATGGGTCTTACATATGTGTCTCATGTATTCTTGTTAACTAACCGCAAACATTCTTAACAATCATGTCTCTTCCTACAACCATGTTATTGAAATCACCAACTATTAATGTTGCAATTTCATCCGATGATGAAGTATTGTATACTCTAGGATCTTTGAATTGATGTCTAAAAATAATGCGCACCCAAAATCAGATTTTGCATCTTTGATTATAAATTCTCTTACTTTTCTAAATGATTGAGTTAGAACATTATGTTTATCAACCATTTTAGTTAAATATCTTATCAATGATCGATCAAATGTTGAGTCATTTAAGTTTGACCTGCAATAAGCATTACATAATTTATTCAAAAAACAAGTTTTGTATCTAAGAAAAAAGGAATGACTTATTTTGTTTGACTAATACATATCGAAAGTGAGACTAACTCTATTTGCTGCCTCATTTTCCGTGTCATAAGTATAAAGTTGTGTAAACTTTGAACTGCAACCTTTTTTCTGGCAATAAACTACCAATGTGATGATAGTTTTGACTATTAAGATTAAATTGAGGAGGACCAGATCCATCGTTCGAAAGGAGAAAGGTTCGATTGGGTCCTGTAACCGTTCATTCTCTGTTTTTGGTATGACATCCATCAAATTATTCTTGCCTTTCTGAATTTACTCTTGCCTCTTTTTGGTTTGAGTGACCAACTGTACGATTAGGGTTTTCTCTTTGATTTCTTCGATAACTTTGATCATGGGTTATTGGGGGCATATTCTGAGAACTATGCTCATTAGTTAGGTTTTAATCTTATTAATTCCTCTCTATGTTTGTTCGAGTTATCTCACAAGAAGTTAGCATACTCCAAACTAGTTGTTTCAATTGCTAAGAAAAGTGCCTTGGAGTTTGACAGAGCTTCCATAAGGTAATATTTTTCTCATTCTCTTATTTAAGATTTTATACATTGATTACAAATCTTAAATTAAGATTCCTCCCACGATCATTTGGTTTAAAACTGGTGATAGAAACACATTTTTTTCACTCTTTTGTTAAGAAGAGAAATCATGTTGCTGGGTATTACTAAATTAATTACAGATGGTGAAATTTTGGAGGATTCTAAACAGATTGAGGATCATATTATACATTTCTATAAGAACTTGTATTCTAAAGGCGGATCAAATTTAAGTCAACAAATGCATTATTTGATTGCTAAATGCATTCATACTCTCCTTTCTGATGATGAAAATAATAGTCTAATTAAGTGTCTTGATCATGAGGAAATTAGGCATGTTTCTTTTGCTCTAAATGGTGATAAAGCAACAAGTCTTGATGGATATAGATATAATTCTATCATGCTTGTTGGGACATTATTGGTGCTGATGCTTGTAAGGTTCTACAATAGTTTTTTCTCTCTAATCGGATTTTACATGGGATGAACTCCAATTTCATATATTATCGTTTAACATTTGTTTTTTTGTTTCTTAAAATTGATGTTTCCATATAGAAAAACAAGAGATTACATGATGATAGTTAATTAGTTACACTTCTAAATAGGAAAAATTCTTAATTAACTTTTATGCCATGCTCTACAATTTTTAAATTCTTTTCTTGTTGAAAGTCCTTGTTGTAATGTTTTGTTGTGAGAAACAATTTTCATTTAATAATTACGTTTAATGCGAGGCATAATTTATCTTTGTTGATTAATATGTCAAATTGGAAGTTAGTACACTTTTTGGTTTATGTATATCAGGGATGGAAATTAGTGTTAAAATACAGCCAAAGCACTAAAATGGTGCAACTTTATTTGGAATCAACTTATCTGGTAACCTTTTGTAAAAAAAAAAAGGTAAATGGTTAGTTGTGCTTTTAAGTAGAACTTTAATCCTTTCGTTTTTTGTTTTTTTTTTTTTTTAGTAATAAATTTGTTCTTTGAAACAAGATTTTAGTTTTGTTTTTTAATATAGAAATCATGCGGGGAAACTTAATTTTAACATTTTTTGAATGTAGAAGTTGTGCTTTAAATTAGGATTTTAGGATTTTTTTAAAGGTGAAGTTATGATTACAAGCATGATTTTTAGTGCAAATTAAATTACTTTAAAGTTGTGCTGGCATGATTTTCATTTCCTCGGATGAGAATATAGAGAACCATTAAATTATGAATGGCTATTACTACAAGGCTCACAACAGTCACCGGTTGTGATATGCTATCTGACAAACATGAGATTAAATTTGTTCATTAATTGTTGTGTGTATACTTTGGTCCTACTTGATAACTTAGCACACCCGTGTGTATATTAGCACGGGTTAAATGAATTGTTTCAATTGTTGCACCTCTCTTTTCTCATCAGATTTCTCTCATTTCAAATGTAACATGTGCATATCAAATTAAATATTCTCAACCAATTGATGTGGCTAGTTTTTGTTTCAAAATCATTTTCAAGATTTGTTATGTCAGATTCTAGTCAAGTCATGTCTGTCAATCAAGATGGCTTCATTCAAGGTAGGCAAATCAAGGATTGTATTTGTGTTAATTCAACGCTATTAATTTGCTTTCCAAAAAATCAAGAGGGGGTAATGTTGCTTTTAAAATAAATATTTCAAAAGCTTATGACACTTTGAATTGAACTTTTTTGATAAAAGTGTTACTTGGTTTTGAATTTCATAGCAGGTTCACCTCTTGGATTTTAACTATATTAAAGTTTGAATACATGTGGTTCTTCCAACTCTAATATACTTTTTCTTATTTTCATTCATTATGTTTTATCCCATATTATTAAGATCAATTTTGTCATTTAAGGTTGATAATAGAAAGACATATATTATATGTATTTCTATTTAGTGATTTACAAAAAATAACAAAGATTATTTTGAAAAAAAAATAAACACTATTCATGCACCAACGATTACTAAAAAAGTGATATGAAAGCCATGATACAAATATCATTCACATCTTTGTCCTTTTCTTTATGTTAATTTAAATCTTCATATATTACACAACATTATAGTGATTTTTACCTTCTCTATTTGTATAGGATAAAACTTAGACAACCTGCAAGTTAAAGTTGTTGCAAACTTTGTTTGGCTTATTTCATATAATATCAAGGTTTGAGCTTAAGTCATGTTCTTTGCAATTCAATATGCATGGTTGTACTATTGTCTTCCCACAATGAAGTGGATATTCTTTATTTGATAATTTCTTTCATTTAATATTTTTGTTAACCAAGTTTTTAGTTCACTATTGTTCATTTAATGCTTTTGAGGATAGTAGACATTTCCTCTTGTTTGTACAATCTCCTTCCTAAATCATGAAGTTTTCCTATGGTGTTATAGAGTAATATGCTTATTTTCTAGGTTGCATATTTTCTAGATTATTTCACTAAGTTGAATTGAAATGTTGCCATTTTGTTTCAGGGTTACTTTCATCAATTGGCAACAACATTCATTTTTCCTAACTACATTTTAGTCACATATAGTGGTGCATAAGCTTTGAAATTGCATTCACAATTTATATTGGTACAAGTTTTGAATTCTAATATGAATTGAATTTTGTTTGATGCTACTGAATTGCACTATTTTTCTATTGTCACATATTGGTTTTACTAGCACCATTTAGGTTTCATGCAAGTTCTACTTTTAAGCTCATTTTGCATTCAGTGTTAGCATTGTTCACGGTCTCTAATAATTCCTCAAGTGTGCATAACATCTAGAGTTGCATATGGTCTACATTTGTATTCATATTGCATTTTGATATGTTTCATTCCATTTTAAGTTTGGTTCATCATTCCAATCTAGATTCAACTCATCCTCCCTCCCACTAGGTCCTATGCATTGCATTTATTCTTGTCTTAATTTAGTTTCATCATGCATTTAGTTTCTCTTATGTACTGTGATTTTAACATTCATTCTTGATGTTTCTTTGTATTGTGAGATTGTGGTGCTCACAGAACCCCTGAGCTTGTGCCACGTAGTTGGGGGATCAGGGGCATTAAGCACCCACTGTGACCATCTGTAGTGTTTTGGAGAACTCTATTCTTTACATGAAATTCTAACTGTAACACCCCAATTTTGGGATGTCGTGGAAAGTTAAAAAACTATCGCGTTTAGCGGAAAAGGATTATCATTGAAAATGTACTAATAAAAAAACTTTTAATTTGATTTAAATTACATAGTTCAAAACTTCAATTTGTCAAAAAAATTCCAATAACAATTGCGAACAAAAGGAAATTACATAGTCTTTAGTATTTGATTTAAAACAACTAAATAAATATAAGAACTCCCGAGTTTACCCTAGCCTCTCGTCAATCTACTCCATGTCAAAAACATCTGTATTATCATCTGCTCCCGTATAACACACGTTATACAATCATCGCACATACAATAAACACACAAACAAACAAATAGGGGTAAGCTAACCATAAACAATGATATATAAAATAATTTCGTAAATAAACATGACAAATAATACTCAACATCTCATTCGAGTAACACTTAAGCATTACGATCACAATCAAGTCTTTAGTTTTAACACACCACTCTCTACTTCCAAACTTGCATCAAGCTTACCTCTACACATGGAACTACACTAATTCTTATTTCATTGTTTTAACAAAACCCACGTTGCCCTTATAGTGCACGTCTCAATCCCATCTGAAAGTCACTTACGTTAATATACAAAGAACTAAGTCATTAGATGTTTGTTCACAACGAGATAAAGCAAAAGCAAGGTGGCTGCACCAACATAAATAGCTCACGTACAAACATGTGTCCCATCCATCCTTGATCACATTAAAATATAAAAACATGCACTGCACCATGAATAAAAAGGAAATAAATCAATCCAATCAAAACGCGCACCATAGAACCCCTGGAACCATCACTCCATCACCTATTACAAGACTACAACCCCTTTAAGTTGCATGCGAAAAAGAAACACAACAATAGCTATGCCTGTATGTTGTTAAAATGAATAGGAACAAAAACACGGGTCTATAAAAAAAATGAGAATGAAACAAGGTCAAATCTAGAAATCTAATTGCAGACCATGGGTTTCATAATAGAATGCGTGCAATAGGGTTTTATGAATGAAAACAAGTATAAAGAACTAAAACAGAATTCAGGATCAACTTCATTCATCAAGCAACAAGAAAAGAAGAAAACAAGATTGGCTTCCCCTACCTAGATTACTTTTTCCAATACAGTTTCTCTCACAGCCTCCTTCATTCTTCACAAGTTCTTTCCATTGTTAAAAAACTCCAGTCATCTTCTCTCCTCACCTCTTTTTGTACAATTTAGAAACCCTAAAGTGTTTTATCTTCTCTCCTAAAATCTTATCTTTTTTAGTCTATAATTATCATCTTTAATCTTTTATATTAATATTCTAAAATTAAATCTTTTCAATTAAGATTTTAAAAAACTAAAAATAAAAACAAACCAAAATCTTAAATGAAAGCAAAGAACATTAGAATTACATATGAAAAAAGAGACAGAAATATAAGTTATATATGGGCCCCAGTCCAAAAGAGAATAAAGGAGAACAGAGAAAGTAAAAACAAACCCAATTTTAAACAGGATTCGAACTCATGCACCATGTTACACCATATATTTACATCAACCACTACCAGATTATGCACCAATAATTTATAAACGAATAATGTAAGACCCGGGAAAATTAAATAGTTATTTAATTAATAAATTAATTAGGACGGGTAATGAGAACATTTTAAAGTAATAAATGTGAGGAGCTATGACGTGGAAAAGTATTAGCTCAGGTGGTTGAGAGTACTTTATGGTGTGTGAGGACTTGGGTTCGAGTCCTATGTGTGCCACTTGGATGTTATTTAAATTATGTGTTTTTGTGTGTTGATATATTGAATGCGTAGTGTAGTGATAAACTCTTAAAATTGTAGGACTTATCATGAAATATGAATTGGTTGAGTGGTTATATACTTAAATTATAAATTGATTGGTTGTGGGTTCAATCCTTGCTAAGAACAAAACTAATTTTCATTTTGGCAATTTTGGGTTGCATGGTATTGAAGGGACGTAGAGACCCTAGCTGCAGATGAAGGCAGTCCAATGGGTAAGAAACCGTTCAATAATGGTTCATGAGTAGTCATTAGCAAGGATACTTAAGGTAAGAAACTGTTCAATAATGGTTCATGAGTAGTCATTAGCAAGGATACTTAAGGTATTTTCGTTTTAGCATTTAGCACCTTTAATTTGGGTAATAAGAGAGAGAGAACGGGCTAGTGGGAGAGGCAAAGAGTACCACAGTGGGTGTAAGGGTCGAATACTAGGTTTTCAGAAGAGAGAAACTGATTGTAAGAGGGTGGAGTGGTTGGAAAACATTGGGGACGCGCAAGAGAATGTTAAGGAAGCTTTTTGGATTTGAGATACATCAAGAATTCGTGGTCTAGCAAGAAATTCCAAGTTAGGGGAGCTGCTTATTATGTTTTTACTTTGTGTTCGATTGGTTATGTGATGTTTGTTTGAATGCATGAGTTTCCCTTTCAATCTGACGCTGTTCCACGAAAATTCTGGGTCCTCGCCCAGAAACCGCCTGGCGAGCATGTATGTGCCGCCAGGTGGCACATCAGTGTAACCCTATTTCTGGGTTTTGTTATGAGTTGCTTGGCGGTGGGTTGAATTCCGCCAGGCGGTGCGTTCTGGTTGTCGTGGTTTTGCCGTGATTTCGTGACTTTTACCTTGTGTTGAGGTTCCATTGGGACATTTATCCTATTTGAATGTATAATTGTACTTGAATGACTTCGTTGTGATGTTATAAATTAGATTGTGATTATAACCCTTAAGAGTTCAATTACGCAAGGGTGTGATTCAAACCCTTGGAATTTGGAGGTTAGGGATGCCTTAATTAAATCAGTATATTGTTTTAGAATGGATTAGTATCAAGGAATCATGTTATTACTGAATTTATAGTGTGTGCTAATCATTGAGAAGAAGTAGAGTGAGTGGGGTTCACGGGAGATGCAAGAACGCGTACAACGTGGTCTGGTTCTGGTGTAGCGCCTGGCGGCTCCTTGCTAGCCGCCAGGCGAGGACTTGAGCAGTCCCAGTTTAAGTGCAGTGTGTGGTTGGTCGTGAGGGAGTTGTGGTATTTGAATTATACATAACTGTTGGTGAGTGAAGAGAGAAAGATTGATGAGCTAAGGGTACTTTTGGGAGAAGGGTAAAATTTACGCAAAGGGAATATGATATGGTATGTTGGTAGGAATGTTTATGGAAAGAAGAGGGAAGAGTAATGGTATTTAACAATTTGGATTCTGGGAGTATATTTTTGCATATATGGTTGGATAATTGTGATTAGGACTTATTGGTTAGGTATCATGCGTGACTTAAGTGGGTGATGGATGATGTTGGATTATGTAACATTGTATAGAAATACCAAATTTATGGTGTAGTGAAGATGCTGGTTGGAGCAATGGTGATGTTAAGCTAAACAAATCTTTAGAGAGGGTGACATTATGGATGCTAAAGGCCAAGTTATGACTAGGGCCACTTAGGAAGTGAATTAAAGATCATGGATCATGTGTAGTGTGACAAGATTACACCAAGTTGAGGGTGAGGAATAAGAGATCATGAGTTTCTTGGTATTATTAGTGGTATAAGTCCATGTACTCAAACCGCGTGAGAAAATTGACAATATGCAGACCACTGGTGTAGCGCCTAGCGACACGAGCGAGTGCGCCAGGCGATTGGACTAGCGTCAGATGTCCCTGCACCGTATGGCGCCTGGCGGCAAGGATGTGCTCCGCTAGGCGGTGTTGGAAAAACAGTGGCACTGGAAGAGCACTGGCGCCTGGTGGCGGGCATGAACCGCCAGGCGGTCTGGGCCTGTTTCGCTAGGCGGTGTTGGCTGGTGCGCCAGGCGGTCGTGCACCAGGTCACGAATTGTGTGTGTTGTTTTAACTGACAATGATGCCTTGCTTGGATCGGGAGATGCTGTGCCATGAGCGGGTAGGTTCATGGATGGTGTTGACATGTGAGGATATGATATAAGTTTTGGCGCGTGTTTTCATGAAATTAAATATTCCTGCGTTTGGATTTTTATCGAGACGACTATTAATATAATTATTTTCTTTTATTATTTATTTTTAAGTAATATTCTCTAGGGATGTTACAAATAAGTTGCACATGCTTTAATTGAATAATAAAAATAAAATAATTAAAACCACTACATGAGGGCAGCCTAATTCAAACCCACGTACCTGCACACACAAATTCACTCTCCAACCAACAAGCCAATTACTTTCTCATAGTACAATACACATCACTTAATTATATACACATATCCGCAACATTAAATATAATATTAAAATTTAAAATAAATAAAACAATAACTTACATCACTTAAATAATTATTATAAATACAACAACAACTTAAATCACTCAAATA
>Ga0214543_1009411_pt1 | contig 15199 bp, 6 predicted proteins | sample CNSS2metaG_FD_160094 | JGI IMG/M metagenome (GOLD analysis project Ga0214543, IMG submission 160094) | Root nodule microbial communities from cowpea collected in UCLA plant growth center, Los Angeles, California, USA - CNSS2 | ecosystem: Host-associated > Plants > Roots > Nodule | place: USA... | reverse complement strand
GAAAAACAAAAAAAGAGAAAAAAAACATAAATAAAAAATATATATATATATATATATATATATATATATATATATATATATATATATATATATATATATATATATATAATATTGTCAATTTGATTTATAGTCCATAGTTCTAATTCATCTTTAAATAAGTCTTTTTTTAGGAAGTTTCGAAATGAGAGAGTCAAACAAAAATCCTAACCTCCAAAACCCAATCTTATGTAGGTTAGCATTAAGGTCAAGGTGGGTTTGACTCCACTAGAAAGACTTTAATTAACTTTTAAAAACAACACCTCTAAACCATCTTATTCGAAGATAAAAACAGGTCGACACAGGTTAAAAGTCAAGATTGGTCGGTCTGGAGCCTAAGGTCAAGACGGGTCTACTCGAGTTGAAGGTTCAGATGAGGCAATCCGAACTCAAAATCGAGACAAGACAAAGGATAAGACAGAACTTACTCAAAAGATCAATATAGTTAATAAAATCGAAAATTGAAACTGACCGATTTCATCGAGAATGATCAAAGCCAGTTTCTTAGATAGTAGGATGTTTATATGAAGAAGTAAAAGGTAGTGATGGTGGATATGGTTGTTAAAGGACCAATTTCATGTGATAGATTTTGTTTGAAGAAGCACTTGATCACTTCTGCAAGTGCAAACTGTGGGTCAAAAAGTAAAAGACAATCATGTAGATATTTTAATAACTAAGCATTTCCAAATAAAATAAGTTTTCTATCATGTGTACTTGCAAAAGGAATAAGAGCGTCTTTTCTTCATTTATTTTATTTCCATGCAATCCCTTCTTTTAGTATCCACACTCTCCACAACATATATAATTATTTGACACTCAACAAGTCTCCATTGGTAACTTTTGGAGTTAATTAAATTCTTAGAAAAACAATGCACCATTATTACACACTTCTTGTTAATAGAAATAGGTGTAAGGTAAATTTCCTTGATTTGGTTTCGCCCATATTTTTTTAATCAGCAATATATATAATGGGATAATTTAAAGTAATTATCACTTTTACATGTTAAGTTACTTTATCATAATTAATAATTAAAACTTAATTTATAAGTCTTAATAATTTAAATTAGGATTAAATATATTTTTTATCCTTCAACTTTTAGTGAAAATTAAAATTGATCCCTCCTGCAAACCTTGAACTAATTTAGTATCTCATTTTTAGAAATACGTGAATTTAGTCCTTTAAACCATTTTTTTAAGTTTATTTGATGTTTTAAACATATTTTTCAACTAACATTGATGTGAAAATGTGTCAAACAGTGTAAACAAACGAAAATATTATAATGAAATATGTTTGAGATGTCAAATAAACTTAATGAAATTGGATTAAAATGACTAAATCGACACATTGAGATAATCGAGGGACTAAATGAGTTCAATGTTTATAAGAGAGACTAATTCAAATTTTCATTAAAAGTTAAAGGACCAAAACTATATTTAACCTTTTAAATTATAATATTATTGTATATAAGTTAAAATAATTATTACTTATATGTTAAATTATTTTATTATAATTAAAAATTAATTTATAAGTCTTAATGATTTAAATTATAGTACTTTATACTTTTGAAGAAATATCATATATATATAAAAGTTAACTTTTACTTTATTAACTCGTGCCAACTCACCTTTGGTTTGTTAGATTGATAGGTTAGGCGAGATGACAAAGCAAACTCAACATGACCTGTTAAATTTTCATGGGTTAGCGGGTCATCATGAAACGGTAATTAAAAAGCATGGAGAGAAAAAACAAAAAAGATAAAGGAATATTAATTTGTAATATACACATCTTTTGGTTTTACCACAATGAACCATTGTTCTCTTTTTGGAGCTACTTAAAAACAAAGATTAATCTCCTAAACTAAACTGAAGTTTAAAGAGAAATAGTTGAAGTATGCTTCCATTATTAAGGCACACAATTGTGGCAGAGATGAATGAATATAAGTGGGCTTCTTCTATCTTAACAGACTATGAATCAAATGGGCCGGTTTTTCTTATACTCAATAGGGGTTGGCCCAATTTAGATGTTCCTCTTTATTTGTGACCTCTTTCTTCCACCGGTGTCATACAATTCTTGGATACCTAAATTTTATTATGGAATGGCTTTTTCGGAATGTTAATATTTACTTATTAAATATGCTTGAATTAACATTTTTTTCAATAATTTAATATTTTAAATTATATTAACTATTTAATTTTAATATTTATATTTATTTAAATTAATGTTAGCTTAGTAAATGTTAATTCAGATAACTATTAAAAATAAATAAATTCTCATGTTAACTAAAATAAATATTAAAAACAAATAAGTTAGCATTAACTTTTGACCGATACTAAATATATGCTTTCTTATAATATATGGTGTGAAAACTATTGATCAACAATGGTATGGTACTGTTAATTGGTGAAAGAGGGTGAATCTATCAGAACAAAATCCAAGTCTAACTTTTTGAGATTTTGAGACAAATTCAGGCTACAGTTGATCAAAGTGTTTCCAAGCTTCTTCTCGTAAAGAGTGATGTAACAAATTCTTACAATTTTCATAATTCCACTTCATGTGCTATGCAAATGTCATATAAGCATAAAATATGGTTATTCACAGTAATACCACATGATGATTTGGTTCTAGTTCTACGATCCATGTATAACAAAGATGATGAACTGATTATAGTTGTACAACCTATTTATAGTGCATTATTGGTTGTGGAAAAACCTAACGAAGTTATTGGAAAATGAGCAATGCCTTTATTTAAAAGGCAAGATTAGGTCATGTGTTTTATATTGCTAGTTTTTTTAATAAATTGTTTTCTATTTCAAGAACTATACATTTGGATCTTTTCTTAAATTTAAGAACCTTCATTTTACTTAATTGAGTAATGATGAAATTATTGGTTTTGGTAAACTACATCGTGATATTATTCTATTAATTTTCAAAATGATATGATACTTATACTTCTACACGCATTTTTGTTGTTGGGATAAACTCATGAGTTATTGTTGGATGTGTTCATTCATGTCGACAAGTGTATTCAGTCAGTTAAAATACATAAATAAGTGTTGTATCCATAAGGACTTGTAAAAAATTTCAATTAATTTTAATTTATCACTAACTTGCAATAAAACTTCCCATGAGTAGTGTTTAGCTGAAAAAGTTCAACAAAAGTGAAATAAGATTGAAACAACCAATATATGTAAGCATATTGAAATTCACAAATCTCCTTCCAATGTAATTATATTGATGCATTTATCTAGTGTCACTAAAAGTGTTTGGCTCATTCTAATTCAATTCCTTGAGTTTAGAAATCCATGGACTTCAATCACAATGTTAGTTCCTCAATCATTAGTAAATGAACCTTTGCTTTAAGTGTAGGACTTAATTCAACTAAAACATTCAAATCTATTCCTAGCATTCAACGACATAGGGTGATTTTGTTGAACCTTAGGTTTAAGATTAATTTTCCAACTCAATCTAATGAGTAATTAGTTCATCCAACATTCAAGCATAAACCAAAGTATTAACACTAAACAAAAGCATATATATATATATATATATATATATATATATATATATATATATATAATAGTACAAAAAATTTGAAAATGTTACATCCAACCTCAATAGAAGATAGTTGAGCCACTCATAATGATGACTATGTTTAAAAGCATATAGAGTTGCAGTTCTTCTCTCACAATTCTCTTAAATTGTTATAATAAAAAAACAAAGAAAAAGTCTAAAAATAAAAGGAGAAAGAAGCTCTATGAAACAAAACAACACTTTATTTATGTAGAAATAAAATTGATACTCAACTCCAATCTCTAGAAATAAAATTGATGCTCAACTCTAATCTCTAACACTTAGTTACAAAGGTTTCCTTATATGCATGATTTTCTTGTGTGTGTGTGTGTGTTTTTTTTTTTTTTAATATAACACACACTTGTAAAAAAATTCAATTAATTTTAATTTGTCACTAACTTGCAATAAAACTTCCCATGAGTAGGATTAATGAAAAAGTTCAACAAAAGTAAAATAAGACTGAAAAAACCAATATATGTAAGCGTATTGAGATTGAACTTCACATATCTCCTTCAAATGTAATTATACTAATTTAAGGTATATTGATGCAGTTATCTAGTGTCACTAAAATTGTTTGGCTCATTCTAATTCAATTCACCGAGTTTAGAAAGCCATGGACTTTAATCACAACATTAGTTCCTCAATCACTAGGAATGAACCTTTGCTTTAAGTGTTGGACTCTATTCAACTAAAACATTCAAATTTGTTCCAAACATTCAAATGCATTGGGTGATTTGGTTAAACCTTAGGTTTAAGATAATTTTCCAACTCAATCTAACGATTAATTAGTTCATCCAACATTCAAGTACAAACCAAAGCATTAACACTAAACATAAGTATATATATATATATATATATATATATATATATATATATATATATATATATATATATATATATATATAATAATAATAATAATAATACAAAGAATTAGAAAATGTTACATCCAACATCAATAGAAGGGAGTTTATGGAGTTGCATTTCCTCTCTCGTAGTTCTCTGAAATTGTTATAGTGAAAAAACAAAAGAAAAAGTGTAAAATAAAAGTCTAAGAAAGAACCTTTATAAAATAGAACAACACTTTATTTATGTAAAAATGAAATTAATGCTCAACTCCACTATTTAGTGCTCATTTACAACGATTTCCTTATATGCGTGGTTTTCTTATGGCTCAAGCTTCTGCTTTGGTGATCAAATTTGATGTTTCTTCTTCAAAAGGGTTTTATTTGGGTTCCACTCCTCATCTTGATGCTTTTGCTCTTCAGATTTGATCAACTTAAATTCTCCCCTCTTGAAGGTTTGCTCCATGGCTTAGTGCCTATCTCATCACTTAAGCTATGAAGACAAAAGTTTGAATATTTGCCTTTCAGCTCCTGGCATCATTCTTAGTGCTCAATTGCATAATTCTTCTGTTCTGCAAAATGTGTTGCATTTTTATCAAAATTTTATTAAAATCACACTTAACTAATCTCAGTACCAAATTCTACATTTCTAAGATAAAGAGGTATGATTTACTAAAAAATGTATACTAATTCATGCATACTAAATGTTAAAAGAGTGTAATGAAAAGTTCAAACTTATTGGAAGTCATTATTAATGTTTATGGTTTTTAGGCATAGATGCAAGATCCTTTATCACCTTTTATGGGTGACTACCTACTTCATTGTAAGGATTGAAGTCTTAATCGCAATTAATTTTTAAGGTTAAGATAGAGAAACATCCCAGAAAACAAAATAACATTGTGAAAGTAAAAAATGGTGGAGATTATTATGGTGGGTACACAAAAAATGGGCAAGCAACAAGTCCATTAGTGAATTTCAATACCACAAAAAAGGTTTTTTGATGTTTGATATTTTTTACTATTTACATATGTTAAAAATTTGACATCTATAAGTAACCTGAATTTATGTCATAAAAAAATCCTCGACGTAAATTTATGTCGAATATTATTCAACTCGACATAAATTTTTTTGTAGTTTTTTTTTTGAATAATGGGTTTTAGCTTAAAAGAAAAAAATGAAATACAAAAAAATATCAACTGCAATGAGTTTATTCTACATACATGAAACATAAATGACAACAATATGCAAAATAAGAGAGGATCACATTGGAGACATTCATGCATTCTTGTGATTCAGATTCCCAAAAACAATCACAGATATATAGAGCACATACCTCAATGATACAATTGACCCACAAAGATTCTAATGTAATCAAAGCAACCACCACGAAAAAGCCCATAAACAACAAAGGAGACATTTTTTAGTTCTCCTAAAAGAATCATGATTTCAATGTAAACAAAATAGATGTTTAGACAACTACTCTTAATGCAAAACATATATGCAGACGTAAAAACTAATTTTTACTTTTGACACTAAAACAAAAATTTTGACAACTTAATTAAAAAAATGACACTGCATTTTTCCTGTCTGATTTCTATAGGTCAAACGTAAAAGGTGAGATGTAATAAGCCCTTTTTGTGTTAGTAATTAGCTAAAATATAAAAAAAAACATCAAGTTATATTTTTAAGTTGGTCAAGTTGTATCATGGAGAAAGGTAAATGAAGCCTTACATTGTTTTGGATAAGAAAGTTTAACAATTTCAAGAAATTGAAATACATGGTATTTGAATTACTTACAATTGAATTTTCTTCATATCTTAAATAGTTTGATTGGATGGAGTAATTCAAATATCTTGAATTTCAATTTTCCTTTTTCGATAAAGCAAATTAATTGCTCATTTAAGAAAAAAAATTCTATTCAATTCAACTTTTGGTCTGGACCAACTCATCTCAACCTTCAACCCAAGCCAACTCGTCTAGACCCTCAGTCATGGTCTACACTACTCACCCTTTGTTTTGGGGTGAATCGGCTCGACCTTTAGTTTAAAAGATGGAGCTACGCCAGTCTAAGTTGAATGGTCAGCTAAGTTGACAAAGGTAGAAGTTGAGCCGAGTCGAATGGAAGCTAGTCGACCTTCACCAAAGGTCGAGATGTTGAGACTAGTCGGCCCTAGTTGAAGGTCGAGAAGAGTTTGTCTTGATTGAAGGTCAAAATAAGTCAGCCTTGGCCAAAGATCAAGACAAAACAAGTATTGAGATGAGTGAGACTAGGATGAAGGTCAAGAAAAGTTGTTGTAGACTAAAACTTACACCGAGTATGTAAGACTTGAGAATTTTAAATAATTAAATAAATAATTATTTAATAAATGCGAGTAGTAGGAGCCTTTATGGCATTTAATGTGGATTGTTATGATGTGGAAAAGTACTAGCTCAAATGGTTGAGAGTACTTGGTTGTGTGAGAGAACTTGGGTTCAAGTCTTATGTATGCCAATTGTATGTTATTTTAATATGTGTATTATTCTAAGGTTATGTTTGAACGTGATTAGTGATAATGTAATCCTAAAATTATAGGAATTATCATGAAACATGAATTGGTTGAATTGGTGGGGCACTTGCTTTGTGATTAAATGGTTGTGGGTTCAAACCTTGCTAAGAACGAATTAAACTTTTCTTTCTAGCCAAATTTTCTTTTGACATGAAAATGAAAGGGCAGAGAAACCCTAGCTGCAAGAAGGGCAACCTAAGTGGCTGGGAAGGCAACCAATAATGGTCCTTGAATGGCCATTAACACCTAATTCAAAGCCATTTTCGTTTTCCTATCATTAACAAGCATTAAGGCTTAGTTAGCCATTAACACCTAATTCAAAGCCGTTTTCATTTTCTTATCATTAACAAGCATTAAGGCTTGAGAAAGTGAGTTCTGAAAGGGGTCTTTGAGTGAATGTTCAGGACATCGAGTGCGTTTGAGAGGAGCCAAGAATTGGATTGGTGGTGGTGCAAAAAGGGTTCCAATTATTCAAACTGAGCAAGGATTTTCCAGGTTAGGGGAGTTCTTTTATGTGTATGAATACTCTGTGATTATTTTTGTATCGTAATGTATGAATATGATGCCCTGCATAATCAAAATCATATTGTTTTCGCGTTTTTGGAAAAATTCCCAAAAGTCGCCTAGCTGCTTTGAATGTGCCATCAGGTGATGCATGAGTGATGAACCCAATTCTGGATTCTCGAGATGAACCGCCTGGTGGCAAGCGTGAGTCTGCCAGGCGACGCGAGCGTTGCACGTGTTCTTTAATTGGTTTTTAACTCTGTGATTGATTGGATTCCCTGGAATCGTTCATGTATACAATGTGAAATTATGAGATGTGTTATATTACGAATGTTTACCTGTGCGTATGAATCTTGTGGATTTAATGGGAAACATTCGATTATGGTAACATTGTTAGGGTTTGGGAAATGATTCATTGAGTTGATTTTTATAGTGTAATAAGAAAGAAATTGTGATTCTATGATTTTACTAAAAGAGGATGAAGACGGTGAGACTGATGTGGTCTAATGTTATGTAATTAACTGATGGAAATGCGAATTGGTGGTTTTGGGAGGGTCATTGGCATTAGAAAAATCTGGGTTTTTACCCAGAAAATGATGTGCCGCCTAGTGGCAAGAATGCGCCGCCAAGCGAGAGGTAGTGCAGTAGCGATGTTTGCGGCTTTTGACGGTTGGTGCACGTTTGGGGTTCTGTGTGGGAAAGTGAAAATCCTATCATTAATATTTATCCTAAGGTGAATCAGAGGCTAATAGAGGGGAGTTAAAATAGGATTGAAAGTGAAACCTTGGGTTAGATTAGTATATACTAATTGAATGGGGTGTTGGGAACCACTGTGTTGGTAAATGAATCAGTCAAGTATATCTGAGGTATTGAGAATATTTACACCTAAGGGAGGTGATTAAAATTGGTTGCTGGAAGTGAATTCATGAAGAAAGTGAGTGATGGGGAATTTTAAATCATTGGCATGAGCGTACATGAATATACACTTGTGGTTTTAGATTATTGAAATACATATTGCCTTAGTTGAAACCTTAAGCTAAGTTGGGGATAAAGACTTGTCAATAGTTAAGGTAATACATATCGCTGCATTGCTAAGTACATAAAACAGGTTGAGATGCTAAACTAGTAACTAGCACGTTACTGGTATAGCGCCTTGCGACACGAGCAGAGCCGCCAAGCGATAGAAGGGTTAGAGGGGGTTTCTGGACTGAGAGGCGCCTAGCGACGAGTGGTGACCCGCCAGGCGATAGCCATGAAACAAGGGCTCTGGAGGGGCCCTGGCGCTTAGCGACAAGGTTGTTCTGCCAGGCGGGTTTGTGCAGTAATTTTGCCTGGCAATGCTTAGGCAGTGTTAGGCGATAAAACTGAAAGTAGTGGCTTATGTGTGTTGCTTGTACACAGTAAATGCGGGACTTGGATTAGGAGATGTTGTGCCATGAACGGGTAGGTTCATGGATGGTGGTGAACACGTGATGATATGAGCGGGGAGGTTCATATCTTGTTACTCTCGTGTGGGGATACAAGCGGGGAGGTTGGTATGTTCCGTGCTCACACTTGAGAGATGCTGCGAGTGGCGAGGTTCGTAAAGCAGGACTACGAGCGGGAAGGTTCGTAGAGGCAGGACCACGAGCGGGCAAGTTCGTGTGAGCATCATAAATCCTGAGTCCATGGTCAACTATTTGTGTGAATTGAAGGTTGAAAATCTTTGGGGTATTAAGGTCTTGGCCAAGAGCTAATTAGAATCAAATAATTGGGTGTATTTTGATATTATTAATTGATGTGTTATTTATTTATGAGCTCACCCTTTCTGTTTGTGTTTGGCGATGATCGTGTGAATTATCATATTGGAGCATATGATATTCCAGGTGATGCTATTGATGCATAACGACGGAGAGAGGGCTAGCTTGGGGGACATTGAGCTAGAGATTTTATTGTGTTTTTCTAATATTTTGTTGCTATTTTGGAACTTGTAATAACATTATTACTCTAGTTTCATTTAAATTATGGCATAGTGAATAATACTTCAAATTTTCCCGTGTTTGGGATTAAATGAAATTTTGAAGTTGACGTTCAATTATTAATTATTTATTTTTAATTAAGTAATTTTCAGTAGGAACGTTACAGAGTAGGTCCAGGTCAAAGGCCGAACCTCAGGGTGAGCAAAGTCGACTCGAGCGGGAGATCTAGTCGAGTCAACTCGGTCAAAGGTTGAAACGAGTTGGTCCTGACTGAAGTTCGAAACGAGTCGGATTGGGCTCGAGACGAGTCGGTCCAAACCAAATGTCGAGACAAGTCAATCCTAATCAAAGTTTAGAATAAATCGGCACGAGTCAAAGGTCGAGTCGTCTAGACCAAAGATCGAAACGAGTCGACAAAAACTATAATGTACACATTCATCTAATTAATACTAAATCGTTGTTGTTAATATTTTAACCAAAGATGTGTCACCGGAGGCTTTTTTGTATTTAGGGGTTCTTTTAAATTCAAATTTGTAAAAGTGGGTCTGTTGAATTTTTTTTGCAAAATAGGGTCAAGTCGTCATGGTGAACGACATTATAGGTGAAGTCATCCTCCACCATGCCGGTTTCCTTTTTTTTTTTTCCAAAAAGCGAAACCGTGCTTTAAGAAGTCGGTTTCCATTCACTTTAAAAGTGAAGTCGTCCTTGGACATGACGACTTCACCTTTTGTTTTTTTTTTAACGTTCAACTTTATGTACATTTTTTAAATATATATTATTTAGTTTTTTTAAAAATATTTGTCTACAGTAAAAGTATAAAAAAATAGTTTTAAAAAATCCTAAAATACTTAATCTTTAAATCTTAATACAAAATTAAAAAAATAAAATGATACAAATTAAAAAATATTAAAAAGTCCTTCAATAATTATATTTGAATATTTAATTTGTTTAGGTTTATTTTATTTGTGTTTTAGTTAGTCTACTAACTATCAAATAAAAAGTATCATTTAATAAAATACTAAATTTGTAAAATAAAATGGAGAAGGAGGGCGTTTTGATCAAATCGGAAGAAACTGGCGAAAAAATCGCCATTAGATGAAAGGAGGATGTCACTTTGTTTCTCTACTGTAAACAAATATTTTTAAAAAAACTAAATAAACCAAAAAAAAAAAAAAAAAAAACAAAAAGTGAAGTCGTCATGCCCAAGGACGACTTCACTTTTAAAGTGAATGAAAACCGGCTTCCTAGAGCACAATTTTGCTTTTTGAAAAAAAAAAAAGGAAATCGGCACAGTGGAGGACGACTTCACCTGTAATGTCGTCCTCCACCATGACGACTTGACCCTATTTTGAAAAAAAAAAATTCAACGAATTCATTTTTACATATTTAAATTTAAAAGAACCCCTAAATAAAAAAAGCCGTCACCGGATTTTTTTAATTGTAATAAAACTTTTATTCAATTCGTATATGTTTCTTTTCATATAATTTACACACATATATATAATATTCAATATAATTCACATAATTCTGTTTTGAAAACAACTTGAATTAACTTTTTAAACTAATCTTTATATATATATATATATATATATATATATATATATATATATATATATATATATATATATTATAATTGAAGTATTCTGTCATTTGGGGTAGAGGTAGTCAAGAGTTAGACAATAATATAATTGCAGTTATTTTTGAAATTTTCTACTGTACAAAACAAAGTGCTCAGAATGTTATAATTAATAATGAAAATGTCTTCGCGATATGGATTTGAATATCTTTGTATTCCAACTAACACATTTTGCTTTATAAAGAAAAGAAAGGAAACATTTTCATTCATTTGCTGATTTTTTAACAAAATCATTTTTATTCTTCCAGCTAGTAGTTCAATGGATGTTAATCATCCCCAAACGGGCAATATGAAAAAATAAATAAATAATAATAAAAAAAGTTAAACCTTATGTTCTAAACTTTGATTAATGCCAACAATTGTTCTTCACATTGTGATTATTTTGAGACATATCTTTAAAGCATAAAAGATATCGATCGGTGTATCCCATAAAATAAACAAACATGTACATTAAAGAATCGAAAGAATACATTAGTTAGAAAAACTGAAAAATATCACAAGTAACCAAATACTTAAAACAAAGTGTAGTTATCGTGGTGGTGGTGGTGATGTGAGAGAAGAATTGATCAGACGAAGGAATCAACTGTGGGTGCTTTATCGCCAAACAATAGCTTCAAATCATTCTGCAGAGGGGTCAAGTTCAAGTCCAAGCACATAACCCTCCTACTATTCGACCTTTTAAGAACCGGGACCTTTACCAGAGCCTGATTTATTGAAGAAAACCCTTCGTTTAGCGAAATTCTATGCCTTTTCATGTGTCCTCCCAGTGCCTGACCCAGAGAAAATTCTTGACCACAAATGGAGCACTCGTGCTTTTTCATCTTATTTCCCAATCTCACAATCTTTTCCTCTTCTTTCACCTCTTGTTTCGGCGTTTTGTGGCTGGCCCTGTGCCCACCAAGTGCTTGAAACGAAGAAAACTTACGGTTGCAGGTTCTGCACTCAAATTCCACCGGCCCCAAAAGTTTGTGATGTTTGATTTCTCTGGGATGAGAGAGTAGCACTACACAATTTGCCAAATCTACGCTCTCTTCTCTCTGTCTCTTCATTTCCCAAATCTATGAAATAATGAAACGTAATTAACTAACACAGTGAAATATTTGAAAGAAGGTGTTGAAATTGAGATGTGAATAATGATGGTAAGTTAGGGCATAAAGATTGGTTTTTATAGGCCGTTTGAGACAAAGTCAAGGTCTTTGACTGCTTTAAACAAATAAACCATTTGTTGGAGGCTAATTTTGTCTAAACGAATCCTTCAAACCTGTTGAAACTTAGAAAGTAAAAGTGTTAACGGTTGTTGGCCTATCTGACTTTGTATAATTTTCAACATCAAATAACTTCGTTAAGAACATGTTATTGAATTAAGAGAAAAGTGTTAATGGTCATATTCTACGCATTTTACACACGCTGGTTGAGGAATTATTATAACTGTATGATGAGAAGGTGTGTGCGTGCTGCGCAGTGACAAAGTCGTGTGCGGCGAGCTACTCAACCAAAGAGGAAGTAGTCCTTCTTTGAAACTTGGAATGAAATTCATAAAACAATATTCTTCTGTATTGTGCATTGTGACAACATAAACAAAAACAAATTGAGGTTCAACTGTATATAGTTAACCATCTTTGTGTTCTGTTGATGTTTCTGCATGAGATACTGACTTTGACCAAACATAAAAAATGCTCCCAAGATGGTTCTGTGTTCAAGTGCAGTAACTAAGATCCATGTTGATGGGTTGAAAACCTTGTCCTGGAAATTCATGTATGTGTCAAAGTTTACGGTAAATAGAGATAAAAAAAAATAGTATCATATAAGAAAATTTCTATGAAATCATTCTTTTTAAGATTTTGGATTAGATATGATATCAATTTTTCTTCATGAGATTTTTTAAATCTAAACTATCAATTTCGTTCAATTAAATTCATTAATTATAAAAAGTTTAGAGAAAATGTCTCAGAGTAATGACCAAAATTAAGAATTGACAGAAATAGGAGGATTAAAATTGTATTTCAGTTTCTGATTACTTTCATAAATAATATTTCCATATTTTTTTATATTTACAGAGATGAGTATTTTGGAATATGTTAAATGCAAATTTTATATTTTTCAGTCATTATGCCTCTTGACCTTCTTGGATCAAAAAATTAAACCAACGACGAAATAAATGAAATTGACCAAAACCTCAAGCTACCGGCTTCGTTACCAGATTTTAAATTCGGTATTATATATATCTTTTCTTTTATCTAAAATACAAGTAAAAGGATAAAAAATCCATAAGATACTATTAGAGCGGCCTTAGAAATCATAATACAATAATACATTGTTACGTACCTTAATAAATTATATTTGGTTTTAACCTTTTTAATCTCGTATACAGTACCACTATTGGTAAAGGAAAATCATGTTTCGTGAATATCTTTCAGAAGAAAGATAATTAATTAGTCACTACATTGACCAATTTATTAATTTATAAACTTAAAATTATTTGGTAACTAAATTAGTTTCAAAAAATTATAATTTGGTTTCTAAATTAATTGGCAACTAAAATAATTTTTATTATGAATTTGATCACTAATATTAATTACCTAAGTTTTGACTACTAAATGAATTGGTCACTAAATTAATCTTTAATTAATTATTTAGAGATCAATCTAGAAACCAATTCCTTTGGTATCCAAAACCTAAGTAGCTAATATTACTGATCAATTTACACTACTAAAATAAAGCATTTTAGCAATCACCTATTTTGGTCGCTAAAAAATTTAAAATCGGCCGCAAATCCTTTAGCGACCGAAATAGCAACAAAAAATATGTAGTTGCGAAAACCTTGGTGGCAAACTTATTAGCGACCGAATTGAAATGTGGTCGCTAAATAGCTACTGAAATTTTGGTCGCTAATTCGTCGCTAAAAGTATCGGTCACCTTTTGCTATAGGAGACCAATTTAGACACAAAAATTGTTGGTGACTAATTCGGTCGCAAGCAACTCTTTTTTTGCTCGCTAACTTGAATAAAAAATTTATTAAATTTAAAAATTTTCAGTCGCTAATTTAGTTGCAGATGGTAACAAAAAATAGAAACATTTAACGACCAATATAATTCGGTGGCTAAATAAGTAACGAAAAAAATATAACTAATATATTACAATGACTACTTTTATGTACATAATTTTATGTGTTTATATACAATATTCTGACTTTATTATAAACAATTTTCTTCTCTTATTATAAATACTTTTAATTTAATTATGCTAAATGACAATCAACTTAAATATATAATGAGTAAATAGTATAAAAATTAAAAGCGTACATATTACATGATTCAACGTAAAAACAATGAAAATAATTTTAAAGAAATAAGTACGTAAGTTTTGAAGTCATCATACAACTAAAATTACAAGTGGTATACATCACTAAACTAGTCTACTTTATTATCTCTTTGATAATGCTACTACTTTGGCTTCAAGAGTCGGAAACCGCTTCAATCCCAATACCTACAATCACTGCCATATTTAAATAAAATCATATATTACTTCTTTCACACCATCAGTAGCCAAAAATAAATAAATTTAACTCAAACATGTAGTTTGGCAATTGATTTTCTCACTACTTCCTGCAGCACCAAATGAACCTGCCACAAATATAGCATATAGCTTAAGTATCAGGATATACCAGTAGTTAGCTAAGTATAATAAGGATTGAAGTTGGTCCAAAGAAACCATAAAAAAAGATGAATAATGAAGCAAATTTCTTCTGATCGAAGCCAATAAAGAGTGTAGAAATTAAAGAATAACATATTTAACACCATCAACAACAAAGCCAAAAACCTAAAAAGGTGGGTATAACAGTATGCAATTGTAGAATTAATTAGTAACTATCAATTGTTTATCACGCAAGTGATGAAAACCATCTTTGATCAATAAAAGCTACACATATATCATGAAGATGAGACAATATTTTCCATGGGAGAAGAAGGCACAATGGCTTAATTAAGAAATTAATTAAGAGCATGAACAAAATGTGTGCATATATTAAAGATATATATATATATATATATATATATATATATATATATATATATATATATATATATATATATATATATATATCATTG